>Ga0308397_1001549_pt1 | contig 12822 bp, 8 predicted proteins | sample Hotspr20SampleT8_FD_202356 | JGI IMG/M metagenome (GOLD analysis project Ga0308397, IMG submission 202356) | Hot spring phototrophic mat microbial communities from Mushroom Spring, Yellowstone National Park, Wyoming, United States - 20051001_T8 ...
CCCCTGCCTTGACATTGATAAGAGGGCTTATTGTCTGAAAACTCTCTACTACCCTCTCATAGTCTATTCCTTCACTCCGCTTATCCTCCACCACAAAACCACATCCCACCAAAAACACAACCAAAACTATGGTTATTCCATACTTCATAGGCACCTCCATGCCATTCTATGGCAATTTTTTTCGCATACTATCAGACAGCATCCTATCAAATGTCAAAAAACACAAACGGTACAAATCATATTCCCCCGTTTGGGCAGTCTTCATCGAAAAATACACCTTGTAGCCATCGAGAACATCCACAAAAACCTCTCCCACATTGGTAAGCATGGAGTAGACATTGGTAGTAAGGACGGTCTTTTCTCCCCCCTTGAGCTGCACCATAACAAGCTCACAAACCGTGAAAGCCCCCTGCGCTGCACCAAGAGGTTTCACATTGAGAAAGGCAAAATTGGTCTCCCCAGCCTCAATCACCCCCAATCCATGAAAAGTAGACAACTCAACACTGCAAATCCCCTCCAATGACGCTGATGATAGTGATGAGACTTTATACCTCGAAAGATTTTTTCCACTTTCCAAAGCAAGGAGCCAAAACTCCCACTGACCCTTCTCCCTATCCCATACAGGAAAGGGTGGTGTAGCAAGAGGAAGTGATACACCTGTAGTATTGGTAACCCGAAAGGCTTGATCGAGAACCACCAGTGAGCTCTCTCTCACCCCCAAAAGAAGATGATAGCCTCCCACGCTTTGTTCCCAGACATAAAACGGGGTATAAACCGAACTTACTGTTTCAATAGGAGCAGACAAGAGAAACCCCCCATGCTCATCCATCTCAGCCAAGCGAGCATCAAACATATACGAACCAGAAAGAAAAAGCAAGACCCTTTTCCCTGATGAGGCGCGAAAGAGCTGTGGGTAGCGATCATCTCCACTACCACTCACACCATACGAGGAGCTTTTAAACTTTGCCACACTGTACAAAGATGCAAGACGTTCATAATCCACATTCGAGGCTTTCTCACCGTGGTAAACAAAACCACACGAGAAAAGTAATCCCACGACAAGCACAAGAAACACCCTTATTTTCATCGCACCCCTCCTTGTTTTTTTTGCACACTTTCTCTTAAGTAATACGATCCCAAACCCCAGTATATGAAATGTTTTCTGCACAAGTATACTATGAAAATAAAAATCTCTCAAATAAAACGAACAAAAAAAAAGAAAAATTACCCCTTTTGCAACAAAAAAGGCTACCCTTTATGGGTAGCCTTCTTAGCCCTATCGGGATTTGAACCCGAGTCGCCGCCGTGAGAGGGCGGTGTCCTAGACCAGGCTAGACGATAGGGCCATCTTTCTGGGGCGGAAGGATTCGAACCCTCACAAACAGATCCAGAGTCTGTCGTCCTGCCATTAGACAACGCCCCAGTGAGGGTATATATTATAAAGCCAAAGCGTCTCTTTTGTCAACTTTTTTGACCGTATTAGCGATAAAAATTTAGCCTCACCTCGGTCGTCCAACCATAGGCTGGAGCCGTCGTGTCTGGATAACTCTCTATCTCGATGTTCTTCACCCCAACAAAAAAATCCTTTGCCAAACGAAGCCCCGTATCCTGTCCCAAACTCGAGAGCATGCTCTGCACATCAACAAAAGCCTGAAGCCCTGCACGCTGACGAGGAGAAGAGAAAAACACAGGCAACGAATTACCCGACTTCTTCTCATAGATATCCTTGATACACTGAACCAAAAGATCCTTATCAGATGCAAAGAAAAACTCATTTTCCAATACACCAAAATAAAACGATCCATTGGTCATCTTGTAGCGATAGAAAGGCACCGTAAAAATCTCAAAGGCATAGAGCTCTTCCTGCTTTTGAAGCACCATATTCTTCAATGATTCCATAAAATTCTGAACAACCAACTTGTTCTTGATCCCAAGAGAGCCATAGTAGAGAAACTGTCCCTGCGAAAAACGATCGATAACCAGATTAAGCCTTCCCTCACTGTTTTGGATCAAATCCCTCTCGAGATCAACATTATATTTCTGCTTCAGGTCTGCCACAAGGGAAGCAATCCCCATCATATCGAGCTTGTCAACCAATCGGTAGTAGCGATAGAGAAGCGAGAGATTCAGATTCACACGACCAATCAGCATGGGATTCCCACGCACATAGTCCAAAACTGCAAAACGGGGCGTATTTTCAAAATTCTGTAGCTGGTAGAGGAATGACTCCTGTTCCTTATCAAACGAAGCCGTATAAGATTTCACTATCAGATTCTGTGGCTGAAAGATCACACTCACCAATCCAAAACCCGAAGGAAGATTCACCTTGTCCGAAACACCTGTTCCTCGTGTCATGGAACTCAGATAGCGACTCTCAAACCATACCCACCCATTTCTCCACACATCGGGCAAACGAGAAGTGGCAAGCAAGAAGCCCTTTTCCTTCACAAGAGGTGTAGCAAGAGCCTCAAACGCATTCGAGTTCTGTGACAAAAGCACATAATTAGAAACAAAACGAAGGGCTACCGAAGAAAAATTCTTCTTCACATAAGCCTCAAATGTTTTGCGCTGAGCAAGAGGAAGAGCAAGATACCCTTTATCATCCTTTACATGGACAAACACAATGGGAAGATTGGTGGCTATCCCTACCGATGCCAAACTCTTCGCCTCAAGAAAATCCACTCCATAGCCCGCAACACTCTGAGCGGAGAGTTCTGCCCACTTCTGTTGAAAATTCGCCCCATAAAAGTGAGAATACATAAAACGCAGCCCCTCCACAAGATAGCCATGAGAGGGAACATAGATCACCAACTCTCCACTTCCCACGAGAGCATCAATGGGAGTCTCAGCCCAAACAAATCCCATCAAAAGATAAAGAAATCCTATCCAGCGCTTCACATAATCTCCTCACGAGGAAATATCCCCGAAGAAAGGTGACGAGGCATAAACAAGGCACGATACGCAGCCATCTTCTGTGCTTCTTGGTCTTCTGCAACAACAACCGACTGGACAAACTCCTTTGCAATTTCAATCGGCTTGTGAAATTCAATAGCCAAACGTATCACCTCGACAACTCGAAGATTCACCCTCTTTGAGAAAATTCCCCACCGCAGGTATACCTTTCCCTCCCACTGGCCTGCTCTCTTCTCAAGCACCAGTCGAGTCACCCGAACATGAAGCGCCCTGAGAATGTTTCTCACCAAGGGATCAGTGAGAAGAAATGGCAACGCCACCATCTCCTCCCCCGATGAGTAAATAGGAATATGGATAGCCCGTTGCTTGTCTTCTTTTGACTTATTCCGAGTATTTTTCTCCTCTACAAGCTTGAAGCTGTATCGCTGCATAGAAGGATCAAAAAGAATCTTCTCAAACACAAAAGGAATCAGCATGCTGACTTTTTTCACCACCATCCTCCTTTCACCATAAATAATGTAAACATTTTTGAAAAAAAAATCAAGTAAAAAAGCCTTCTCCCACACGGGCAATGTCTCCCCGCTTTTTTTTCCCGGGACGGAAACAGCTTGCCAAGCCCACCCGTTCAAAAGGGCGATAACAAGAGTTCATCTCCCCTCCTGTCTCCTCCGTCTAGTCTTCAGTCGATAATGTAAAGAAGAAGTTAAGCCGAATATTTTAAGGTAATTACTCATTTAATTCCACCTAAACAAACATACAAATTATCATCAATATTATGCCGATAATTCTATCTAAATTCAAGCTCTTTTAGATAATAAACAAAATTTTCCTTACTCACGCATGCAATTTAATGAGCCTCTTATATTAGGCTTCCTCTTCTTTACTTTTTTTATCGTTTCCCTTAATAATTTTTCCGCAGGTACACCCTTGACTATCTCAACCTTAACTTTTCCATCTCTTTCAAGAATTCCAAATACAAGGTAGTAATTCTCCTAAATTCATGTCTTGCCTCCTATACTATGTTATTATAGCATAGATGGATTATTTTGAGCAGTTACCAATCTTTAATTTCATTGGTCTTGTTCCAATTCACCGCAATAACACTAATAAAGTTACTCCCGCTCGCTAAAGTAATATCTTCACTCCAGTTCCCTCCCGCGTAGGTAACAGGAGAAAAGGCAGAACCATTGAGACTCAGTTCAACAGACAGAATTGTGTATGGCGGGTCAATACTTGCCTGTCCAGCCACAGTAATAGACGCAATGTTGGTTATTGTACCATTAGCCAGATTTGTGATTGTAACAGCCGGCACAGCAGCACGAACTACGATTACCATAATTGGTAACAGAAATGTTATTGGAATTATCCACAGCATAAACATAGTTCGTATGTTCACCATAAGTAGAAACGGAAATATTAGTAGACCAGCTACTCCCTGCAAGGGTTACTGCTGAAAAAACTTCATCATCAAGACTTACATAAACGGCTTTAAAACCTGAATTATCATCCGTCACTTTACCATAATAATAGAATAGCTTGTTCCAACTTCCTGATAGTTTGTTGGTGAAACAATAGTTACAACCGGCGGTGTGGTATCTGAGTCACCGGTGGAGAAGAACTTCCTTCACCTCCTTCCCCACCATCTCTTGGCGATAATTGACATCCAAACAAAATTGTTGCCAATAAAATCAACACCCTGCTTTTGTTTTTCATAACTTTATACCCTCCTCTATTTTTATATTCTCTTATAAAAAAACAAATGTATTATACACCAAGCCTTCCAACCCGCCACTCCAAGATTTAAACGAATTAACGAATTATTCACAATTTTTTCATCGTCTTTTAACACAGGCATTCTACACTTATTACAACCCAAATAAGGAGGAAAATCTATGGCAAAAGTAGATTTGCATGTCCACTCTCTCTACTCGGAACATCCATCTCAGTGGTTTCTCAATAAAATCGGAGCAAAGGAATCATACACCGATCCATTCTTTCTCTATCGTCTCATGAAAGAAAGGGGAATGGATTTTGTCACCATCACCGACCACAACCGCATCGATGGGGCACAACTCCTCATGGAGCGTTACCCCCAAGACTGCTTCATCAGTGTAGAATCAACAGCCTACTTTCCCGAAGATGGCTGCAAAGCCCATGTGCTTATCTATGGTATCACACCAGAACAATTCAGCCGTATTCAGAAGCTACGAACCAATATCTATGAACTGCGAGATTACCTCGTAAGCGAAAATATCCCTCATTCCCTTGCCCACGCCACCTATGCCGTCAATGGAAAACTCACCGAAGAACACCTCGAGAAATTTATTCTCCTCTTCAATACCTTCGAGGGTATAAATGGAGCTCGGCTCAAGACATTCAACCACCGATGGATGGAGATCCTCCGTCGTCTCACGCCCGAAAATATTGAGTTCTTGGAAAAAAAACATGGCATCAAAGCCGTTGGAAATGAGCCGTGGATTAAAGGACTCACCGCAGGATCTGATGATCATGGTGGACTCTTCCTGGGAAAAACCTATACCGAAGCAGAGGCTAATTCTGTATCTGAGTTTTTAAGAGCTCTTCAGAACAAAACAACCACAGTTCATGGGAGACAAAGCGATTACAAGGGGCTTGTATATTCCATTTACAAGATTGCCTTTGACTATGTCAATGCCATGAAACTTTCCAACTCAAAAAATCTCTTTTTCTCCCTTTCTGAACAGATTTTCAAGCCACGCAAGAAAACCTTAAAAGAACAAATGTTCTTTTTCCTCAAAAAGAAAAATCGAGAGGATACCATCAGAGATATTCTTCGCTCCACCATGAAAGGCATCCAAGAAATGGGCAATAAAGACACCGAAGAAAAATTGGACTTCCTCTACTATAAGATTACCGCACTCGTTGACGAGTTTTTCAAGCGGCTGGCTCTCTCGTTTGAAAAAAATATTCGCCGGGGCGATATTACCGGCTTTGTAAAAACGGTTTCCTCCTCCATCACAGGACTGTTTCTCACAGCTCCCTTCCTCTCCAGTGTAAAACACCTCTACAGCAATCGCCGACTCCTTGATAAACTCACCGAAAAACTTGGAATCTATCTCCCAGAAAAACCCAAAAAAATTCTCTGGTTTACGGATACCATCAACGATCTCAACGGAGTATCGGCAACCCTCAAGGAACTCGGCTGGATTGCCTTCCGCCGCGAGTTGCCTATCAAGTTTGTTACCTCACTCTTGCCACAAGAATACGACGAATCCATACCTCCCAACACTATTCTTTTGGACTTCTTCCACAGTTTCCCCTTGCCATTCTATGACCACTATACCATCAAACTCCCATCCCTTCTCCACGCCATGGAAAGACTCACCGTAGAAAACCCTGATGAAATCTACATTTCCACGCCGGGACCGTTGGGACTTCTGGGGCTTTTGGTTGGCAAGCTTATGAACATCCCTGTGACCTCGATCTACCACACAGACTTCCTCCAAGAAGCAAGCAAAATCACAGACGACGAAGGCATCCTCTCCCTTCTCGCTCAATATGAAACGTGGTTCTACAATAGTGCTGACACGGTTCGATTTCAAAGCGAGGAGTACAAGCGTATCCTCATTGAGAGGGGTGTAGCCCCAGAGAAGCTTCGCTTCCTCCCCAAGGGTATTGACACAAATATTTTTCGATATATACCCAATGTACGGGAGATATTTCACTCCTCGTTCAACATTCCGCATGGGATTAATCTCCTCTATGCAGGACGTATTTCAAAAGACAAAAATGTCGATTTCCTCCTTGAACTCCACAAAGAACTCAGTGAGAAGTATGAAAACATCAACCTCATTTTTGTAGGAGATGGACCCTACCTCAAAGAATTCAAACAAAAAGCACGCCACCTTCCTCGAGTGTTCTTCATAGGAAAGGTAAATAGAGAGGCACTCCCCCATATCTATTCAGCCGCCGATGTATTTCTCTTCCCTAGCACAACAGACACATTTGGTATGGTGGTATTAGAAGCCCAAGCTTGTGGTGTACCAGCCATCGTTACCGATGAAGGAGGCCCAAAAGATATTGTCATCCAAGAGGAGACAGGATATATTCTGCCTATTAGCTGCACTCACGAGTGGGTTACCACGATAGAAAAACTCCTCTCCCTCCGCAATTCCTCACACTGGTTATCCCTCCGAGAACGGGCTATTTCAAATGTAGAAAAACGCTTCCAGTGGAAGGCTGTCTTCGGAAGCATCTTTTCCTCGCCAAAAGAGCTCTTAGAATCTTCACCCCAAGAGTGAGAAAACAAAAAAAGAAAAACCTTTCCCCGTAATGAAAAGAAATCGTCTCAAGAGAAAAGGCAAGCCCACAAGGCTTGCCTTTTTCAAACCACAATTGGATGCTAAAACAATCGAAAAAGATATAAAAACAACCATCGAATCGCCTTTAAATCCCACAATTGGATGCTAAAACTTACGATTAAAAGCGAGCTAAACGCAATTGTGACAACTTTAAATCCCACAATTGGATGCTAAAACTGTTACGATTTCAGAATCAAAATTAATTTCCCAAACCTTTAAATCCCACAATTGGATGCTAAAACAAACTCCTCCCCGACCCCGAGGCGGCAAGTGAAAACCTTTAAATCCCACAATTGGATGCTAAAACCAAGTTTTTTATTATTGTTTTTTTTTATTAATTCGCCTTTAAATCCCACAATTGGATGCTAAAACTCAGCTGTAAGTGTGCGCTTTGCGTCCGTAAGATTCTTTAAATCCCACAATTGGATGCTAAAACCAATTGGCGGCTAAAATCTCCCCCCGTTTGCCACGATCTTTAAATCCCACAATTGGATGCTAAAACGCCTTCAAGACACCCCCCGCGCCGGGGGTGTTCTTGCTTTAAATCCCACAATTGGATGCTAAAACTGGATAATCAGGCTTTCTTGGACTATAGCCAAAAGCCTTTAAATCCCACAATTGGATGCTAAAACTTGCCCCCTATATTATGTAGGGGGCTTTATTTATTACTTTAAATCCCACAATTGGATGCTAAAACCGGGGAACTTAGCAAATTCGATTGCGGTGCATAGAACTTTAAATCCCACAATTGGATGCTAAAACCTATTATGTTTTTTCCGCTGTGATTTGGATTTGGCACACTTTAAATCCCACAATTGGATGCTAAAACATTTTGAAATATAAAAACGAGAAAGGAGGAAAAATACTTTAAATCCCACAATTGGATGCTAAAACCTTGTTCATAACTACAATTGTAGCATCGCCGCTTTTCTTTAAATCCCACAATTGGATGCTAAAACCGTTTCCTGAAGTCCTCCCACAAATTCGCTAAAACACTTTAAATCCCACAATTGGATGCTAAAACCAAGCTTTTAGAAAAATAATTTTTAGCGTCCAGGTGCTTTAAATCCCACAATTGGATGCTAAAACAGCGATGCAAGCTAAACGCTTGAGCGGTAAGAAGTTCTTTAAATCCCACAATTGGATGCTAAAACTTCCTCTTCTTTCCCGTCGAGCTTGCTCTTTTCTTTCTTTAAATCCCACAATTGGATGCTAAAACAGAATTAAAAATTTCTTTTAATAATATACAAAAAATCTTTAAATCCCACAATTGGATGCTAAAACATATGTAGATAATTTTTCAAGGACATCATAAACATCCTTTAAATCCCACAATTGGATGCTAAAACTGTTTTTTGCCTTCGCGCGGACGATTACGAGGAGGGCTTTAAATCCCACAATTGGATGCTAAAACTATCGTGAGAGAGCTATTAGAGCACCGCTCGGAGCTCTTTAAATCCCACAATTGGATGCTAAAACTGAAGATGGAAGCTGAGAAAATCGAGAGCAAAGCTTCTTTAAATCCCACAATTGGATGCTAAAACATATGTAGATAATTTTTCAAGGACATCATAAACATCCTTTAAATCCCACAATTGGATGCTAAAACTGAAGATGGAAGCTGAGAAAATCGAGAGCAAAGCTTCTTTAAATCCCACAATTGGATGCTAAAACTTATAATGTTGATTTTTCTGTTTTGAAAATTTTGAACTTTAAATCCCACAATTGGATGCTAAAACGTATATGTTTAATACAAATGTTATATTTTTATTTTTCTTTAAATCCCACAATTGGATGCTAAAACTAATAATAAGATACAAAAAATAGAAAATTTACCAGACTTTAAATCCCACAATTGGATGCTAAAACGAAAGGAAATCATGATTTTTCTTCAAATTTGTATATCTTTAAATCCCACAATTGGATGCTAAAACTGAAAATTGCAAATATTTAATTTTATTATTTTTTTCCTTTAAATCCCACAATTGGATGCTAAAACGAGCACTTGTTAGCGAGCGCAAAATTTATGCTGTAGCCTTTAAATCCCACAATTGGATGCTAAAACTTATGTGGAAGACGCATTTAATGAATATGGCGTTGACTTTAAATCCCACAATTGGATGCTAAAACCAAAAATAAATCTTCTGTTTTAGATTTTGCTCTTAACTTTAAATCCCACAATTGGATGCTAAAACAAATTAAAAATATCTCATAATCATCTTCTTTCATATCCTTTAAATCCCACAATTGGATGCTAAAACTCGTCTTCTGTAACTGTTATGATTTCTTGTAGTTCACTTTAAATCCCACAATTGGATGCTAAAACAGATTTTTGAAGTTGAGAAAAAACAGATAAAAACAACTTTAAATCCCACAATTGGATGCTAAAACGTATTTCACGCTCACCCACGTCGCCTTTTACCCGCCCTTTAAATCCCACAATTGGATGCTAAAACAAGCTGAGCTTCTATAGAGCTCTGAGTATACAAAAACCTTTAAATCCCACAATTGGATGCTAAAACTTCTTGATTTAACACGTTCAAGATAGTTTGAGTTACCTTTAAATCCCACAATTGGATGCTAAAACCCGATAACCTAATCGATGCTGTCCCCGATATGGTAAACTTTAAATCCCACAATTGGATGCTAAAACTCTTGGCACGGTTTTTGCTGATAGTGTCGTATTTGACTTTAAATCCCACAATTGGATGCTAAAACTGCACTATTACTCGTATCAGTGGGAGGCACCTGAACTTTAAATCCCACAATTGGATGCTAAAACAGGAGCTAAAAAGGATTGTTGATGTTATTGTTAATACTTTAAATCCCACAATTGGATGCTAAAACAATTTTTAAAATAGCGTTTAGTAAAAATTGTAGAACCTTTAAATCCCACAATTGGATGCTAAAACTAAAACTCCATTTTCTATTTTAGCATAAACATTAGCCTTTAAATCCCACAATTGGATGCTAAAACGATTGGAGGTAATCCGTTAAAGTTTTTTAAAAGTAGCTTTAAATCCCACAATTGGATGCTAAAACCGCTGAAGTTTTGATGCGAGATGTCCTTGTTGTTTTCTTTAAATCCCACAATTGGATGCTAAAACGCCACCCAAAATCGCATAGTCCCACGCCGACATGATCTTTAAATCCCACAATTGGATGCTAAAACGGGGCTTATATATATATATAATTATATTATTGTAATCTTTAAATCCCACAATTGGATGCTAAAACCGTTTACTGCATTAATCACTCCGCCGCTCGCACCGCTCTTTAAATCCCACAATTGGATGCTAAAACACAGTGCAAAAATTTATAAAAACAAAAAAACTTGCGCTTTAAATCCCACAATTGGATGCTAAAACATCAAAAAAACTCTCAGCTGTGCCTTGTGCGCCGTCTTTAAATCCCACAATTGGATGCTAAAACGCGGGCCGTGGTGTTTATATATTCTTTATACGCAAGCTTTAAATCCCACAATTGGATGCTAAAACCCTCCTCCCCGGCCGCCCTGTTTCCGATATGCGTATCTTTAAATCCCACAATTGGATGCTAAAACAAGAAGAAAATTATGCTGATATTTTTTCTACAAATTACTTTAAATCCCACAATTGGATGCTAAAACGCGGCGGCGTGGATGAGATAAAAAATAAAAACAAAAACGCTTTAAATCCCACAATTGGATGCTAAAACTTTTGAAGCGCTACGAGGAAAACGTAGACGGGTACACTTTAAATCCCACAATTGGATGCTAAAACACACCTGAATTATGTTATGTTGTTTTAAGATTTAGACTTTAAATCCCACAATTGGATGCTAAAACGAGCTGCAAAACGTCGAGGCCGTGCTGGCGGAGATGGCTTTAAATCCCACAATTGGATGCTAAAACTATAGTTTAATCTAAAGTTTTGCGCAGCATTGTTTATCTTTAAATCCCACAATTGGATGCTAAAACATTTATTGCAAAACTCATACTAAAATTATATGCGTACTTTAAATCCCACAATTGGATGCTAAAACTATTAGTTTTGATACAAAGTTAAATAGATATGAAGACTTTAAATCCCACAATTGGATGCTAAAACCATGCGAAACGTTAAACAGACGAGCAAGCGCAAACGACTTTAAATCCCACAATTGGATGCTAAAACTCGTGAAGGACGTTCGCAGTCTGAATTAACTTTTTCCTTTAAATCCCACAATTGGATGCTAAAACGCAATTGAAGAAATAACATTATTATTTGTATAAACACTTTAAATCCCACAATTGGATGCTAAAACAAAAGTTAATGGCATTCTTGTTGATAAAATTATAAACTTTAAATCCCACAATTGGATGCTAAAACAACCTCATCCTGTCCAACAATATCTGACAAACTTTTCTTTAAATCCCACAATTGGATGCTAAAACCCGTTTGCGTTTTGTCTATCGCTAAAATTCCAAAACTTTAAATCCCACAATTGGATGCTAAAACCGCTCGTGATATCGAACACCGCCCCGCGAGCTTGAACTTTAAATCCCACAATTGGATGCTAAAACTCGTCCACCCAGGCTGGGTTTTTGCTCTCATCCGCGCTTTAAATCCCACAATTGGATGCTAAAACAAATATTGTAGTAAAAAGAGGATATTTTTTTATTAACTTTAAATCCCACAATTGGATGCTAAAACCATTCTCATTGTCATAATATATACCTAAATCTTTGAACTTTAAATCCCACAATTGGATGCTAAAACCTATTTATGGTAAATCACCTATAGAAAAATAAAAGGCTTTAAATCCCACAATTGGATGCTAAAACTTGTTCTGTTGATAGTTCTGAAAATATTTATATTGTCTTTAAATCCCACAATTGGATGCTAAAACACGTTTTCTTTTTCCATTCCATTTTTTACCTCCGTTCTTTAAATCCCACAATTGGATGCTAAAACTCGACCCGAATTTTTTAAACGAGATTGGGCGGGTGCCTTTAAATCCCACAATTGGATGCTAAAACTAATAATAATATACAAAAAATAGAAAATTTACCAGACTTTAAATCCCACAATTGGATGCTAAAACATCTTATGTAAAATTTTCTGAAACTTCTGTTTTTTACTTTAAATCCCACAATTGGATGCTAAAACGTATATAAATGTATTTCAAAGTGATAATACTATTTATCTTTAAATCCCACAATTGGATGCTAAAACAAAACCGCGACCCACCCAGGCGCGCCAACAACGGGGCTTTAAATCCCACAATTGGATGCTAAAACGCAAGTGCTGTTAGAAGTAAAAACAGCGCTAAAAATCTTTAAATCCCACAATTGGATGCTAAAACTCATTGGGACGAAAAATTTTCCTCCTTTTACCATATATACTTATAAAACAAGTCAAAAGAAAAGTCAAGTAAAACTTTCTCGAACCGCCGGTAGTGCATTTTATTCTGTTATTGCAGTTTATTCTAATTTCAATCTTTCAAATTCTATTTCTATACCAAACTCCTCCATCATAAAGTTTCTTTGTATTGGATACATTTCTGAATAGAAATTATTTCTTTTAGAAAATGCATAGTAAAAAGATTG
>Ga0308397_1001562_pt1 | contig 12744 bp, 10 predicted proteins | sample Hotspr20SampleT8_FD_202356 | JGI IMG/M metagenome (GOLD analysis project Ga0308397, IMG submission 202356) | Hot spring phototrophic mat microbial communities from Mushroom Spring, Yellowstone National Park, Wyoming, United States - 20051001_T8 ...
TTAAACACCAGCCAGTACTGACTGTAGGTGAGTTCAGGTAGGTTCATATCGCACCTCCGTATAAACCTTACCCAAAGGGTATGGGGCGTTTTCTGTGATTCAAATCACGGAATTGTTAAGGGCGTGTGAAGGTAGTCTTTTACAGAGGTGCGTGATGCGAACTCGTTCTGCTGGCTTTACACTGATTGAGCTGCTAATTGTGATTGCGATTATCGCGATACTGGCAGCGATTCTGTTTCCCGTCTTTGCGCAGGCACGGGAGCGCGCGCGCTCGACTCAGTGTATCAGTAACCTGCGTCAATCGGCGACGGCGGTGCTACTCTACGCACAAGACTACGACGATACCTTCCCGATGAATCTCTACCTCCAGTTTTCTGCATCGGGTCCGTGCGTATTCTCGTTCTACCAAGCGTTAGTGCCGTATCAGAAGAACGGCGATATTATGCTGTGCCCGTCGGATGGCAAGCGGGTCAGTCCTGCGTTGGCGTTCCAGATAGCGGGTCTGCCGCCGATTTGCCCGCCTGTGCTGCCAGAGTTCAGCTACACACATAACTACGGTCTGATCGACTTCGGTTTGGATAACAACCTGTTCCCGAACACGGGGCGTGCGGTGAAGACTTTGGCGCGTGTGGAGTACCCTGTGGAGACGGTGATGATTTACGACGGCACACTCGCACTGCCTGGCGGTCCGTTTGCCCAGTTTGACACGCCGATACAGGCGCGCCATTTCGGCTTAGTGAACGCGAACTATGTGGACGGGCACGCCAGCCCCGTGCGGACGCGCCCCTTGACGGATGCGCAGGGCAATCAGCTGTCGGGGCGCACGCTGGACAACCGCCACACGGTATTTGCGTGGGTGGTGGCAGACGGCGGTCCGTATAATGGCAGGGTGCGCATTCGGGGCGTACCGTACAAGGACGCTAACGGCAACTGGCAGCTGTTGGACGAATAATAGAGTGGAGCGGGAGACGGGATTCGAACCCGCGACCCTCGGCATGGGAGGCCGATGCTCTACCCCTGAGCTACTCCCGCACGCCCTTAATTATACCCGCTGCGCGGCGTTGTCAAGGAGTTTGCGTGCCGTGAAGCATTCGGTTATGGTGCGCAGGGTGGCGCATGCGAGCGTCTGTGCATCGGCGAGCGTGATGTCTTCGGGCACGCGCTGCCCTGTGGTGAAGTAGGCGAACGGCAGCGAGCCGCGCAGGGCGAGGTTGACGCAGTTGCCTACCCGCGCCGCTTCGTCCAGCTTGGTGAGGATCACCGCGTCGGGCTCGAAGAGACGAAACCGTTGGGCGGCGTCCAGCAGCGTCGCGCTGTCGGCGGTCGCGCTCAGCGTCAAGTAGACGACTCCCTTTACGGGCAGCAGCGCCTGACGCATCTCGTGCAGGTGTTCCTCGTCGCGTTGCCCGCGCCCGATGGTGTCTATCAGCACGAGGTCGTAGCCCGCGAACTGTTCCAGACCCTCTTCCACTTCGGCGGCGTTGGCAGCCGTGTGGAGCGGCAGGTTCATCAGATCGGCGTAGGTACGCAGCTGCTGAATCGCGCCGATGCGGTAGGTGTCCAGCGAGAGCAGGGCGACCTTGCGTCCGTAGTCCAGCGCGTGGATGGCGGCGAGCTTGGCGATAGTGGTCGTTTTGCCGACACCTGTGGGACCGACCAGCACGGCGACTTGGCGGTGTCGGCTCTCGCGCGGGAGCGCGCCGCCGATGGGGATACGCGCCGAAAGCGTGCGGCGCAGGGCGTCCACTGCGGCGTTATGAGGCAGGCGCGGCACACGACGCAGCAACTCTTGGGCGACCTCTTGCTCCACCCCTGCCGCCATCAGCGGGCGCAACAGCGGATGCTCATCGAGAGTCGCCGCAATCACGGGCGGTTCGGTCTCGCCCTCGGCGGTAGGCGCAGGCGCGGCACCGTTGGCGATGTAGGCGTGCATCGTCTGCACCAACGCGCGAATCTCTTGCATTTCGCGCTCCAGTTTGCGCAGGCGGGTCTGGGTGGGGTCGTACTCGTCGATGCCTTTCGGTTCCGCTTTCGGGGCGGGGCGCGGCTCGGCTTTGGGCGCGCTCTCTGTACCGCCGACGCCCACCACAATCTCCACCATCGGCTTCTTGCCGAACAGTTTGCCTTTCTGCACTGTGCGCTCGCTGAGTATCACCGCGTCCGCGCCGTGTTCCTCGCGGATTTTCAGCAGCGCCTCCAGCTTCGTCGGAGCCACATAGGTCTTCTTCTGCATAACGATTCCCTGCACAATTATCGGCGAGGGGAACGCATTTTTTGAGGGGGAATGCAGGATGCAGTTCAGGCTACTGTTGATGGGTTGTACGCGGATGGGCTTGGATGCGTTCGACGGCGTGTCGCGCCGTGTCGCGCAGGGTGCGCGAACGCACTTGCAAGAGCGTCTCCAGATGGGGGATGGCTTGCGGGTCGCCAATATCGCCTAACGCTTTGCACGCGGCAATTCGCACATCGCTTTTGGGGTCGTTCAGTCGCTGGGCGAGCGCGGGCACGGCGCGTGGGTCGCCAATCGCGCCGAGCGCGTCGCAGGCTGCCCAGCGCACTCCGCTGTTTGCATCCTGCAGCCGTTCGATGAGAGCGTCAACCGCGCGCGGGCTGCCGAGTTCGCTGAGCGCGTCGCAGGCAGCGGCGCGCACATCAGCGTCTTTGTCGTTCAGCATCGCCGCGAGCGCGGGCACATCGTCTGCGTCGCCGAGTTTGCCCAACGCTTCACACGCGGCGCAGCGCACATCGACGCTTCGGTCGTTCAGCAGGCGGGCGATGGCAGGCTTAGCTTGCGGGTCGCCAAGTTCCGCTAAGGCGTCGCACGCTGTCCAGCGCACCTCCGCCGACTTGTCCTCAAGCGCGTGCATGAGCGCAGGCACGGCTTGCGGGTCGCCAATATCGCCCAGCGCGGAGCAGGCGACACAACGCACTTGGTAATTGCTGTCTGCCAGTAAGCGGGTGAGATTGGGCACAACGCTGGCGTCGCCGATTTCCCCCAACGCTCTACACGCTGCGTGGCGCACCCACACATCGTCGTCGCGCAGGGCACGGCGCAGCGCAGGCACAGCCGCCGCGCCCAGTCGCGCGACCTCGCTTTCAAGCGTACTGCGGGGCAGCGCGCGTATCAGCACCTCCCAAGCGTCCTGCACGGCGAGTTGTTCGACCGCCTTCCTAATCGGTAGGCACTGCGCGCCCATCGTCTCCAACGCTTCCCGCGCAGCAGAGTTGCTCGCATAGTACCACACGCTCAGGGCAGGCACGGCGCGTGAGTCGCCAATCGCGCCCAGCGCTCGGCATGCCGCAAAGCGCACGCCCGCGTCGCTGTCGCCCAACATGCGGATGAGCGCAGGCACGGCTTGCGGGTCGCCAATATCGCCCAACGCTTGGCACGCCGCAAGGCGCAAAGCGGGCTGACGCTCTGCAAGCGCATCCATCAAAGCAGGCACAGCAGGCGCGCCCGACGCCCCAAGCGCCTCAATCACGCGCTGCTTGAGCGGCACGCTGCGCCTGACCAGCCCAGGCAACCGCTCGCTCAGGTAGTGCGTGCAGGGCGCCATCCGCGCGAACACCTCGCCAAGTAGCTCCTCGCAGGGGTTGTGAACGACTTCGTACTCGCCCCAGCCCGTGAAGCGCAAGCGCACAGGATGCTTGCGCCCCCCCGCGCACGGCACTTCCACCTCAATCTCCACGCCTTGCCATTCCATCGTCGTGATTGTCGATTGGAAGGTCAGGATCGCCGATTGCGACGGATTGTCTGCCCGTTGTCAGAATCCGCCCCAGCAGGTAGCCCGCACCGAAGCCGTTGTCGATATTGACCACAGCGACGCCTGGCGCACAGGAGTTGAGCATCGTCAGCAGGGGGGCAAGCCCGCCGAAGTGTGCGCCGTAGCCGACGCTGGTGGGCACAGCAATCACAGGGCAGGCGACCAGCCCGCCGACCACGCTGGGCAGCGCGCCTTCCATCCCCGCGACGACCACAATCGCGCCCGCGCCATGCAACAGCGGCAGATCTTCCACCAGGCGGTGCAGTCCCGCGACGCCGACATCATAGCGCGTCTCGACCCGCGCGCCCATCATCCGCGCGGTCAGCGCCGCCTCTTCTGCGACGAGGATGTCCGCCGTGCCCGCCGCCAGCACGACGCCGTAGGGCGCGTCGGGGCTGGGGGGTATCTCGCCGACCGTGATTGCCCGCGCGAGGGTGTGATACACCGCGTCGGGAACCACTGCCCGCACCGCTTGGTAGTGCGCCTCGCTGGCGCGGGTTGCCAGCACGCGCCCGCGCGTTGCCATCTGCGCGACAATCGCCGCCGCTTGCTCAGGCGTCTTGCCCTGACAGAACACCACTTCGGGGAAGCCCTTGCGCAACGCGCGGTGGTGGTCTATCCGCGCGAAGCCCAAATCCTGATACGGCAGGTCGCGTAAGGCAGCGAGGGCGTCGTCGACGCTCCGTGCGCCCTGCGCGACCTGTTCCAGCAGTAAGCGTAGGCGGTCAACCTCCACGCGCCATCGCCTCCGCGCGCGCCTTGACCCCGTCCAGAATGCCCTGCAGGTTCTGCACCACGAGGTGGTGGACGACCTTCTGCACGATTGCGCCCAGCAGCGGCACGCGCAGCTCGTAGTCCAGCGTGCTGCGAAACCGCGCGCCTTCGGGGTGCGGCAGGAACTCCCACAGCCCCTCCATCTGGTCGTAGTCGCCCTTGACTTGGCGGAAGCGGCAGGTGCGGGCGGTGTCGTCCCAGAGATCCTCTTCCGTCCACTTGACCTGCAGTTTGAGTTGCGAGGCGTAGGCGACCCACTCGGTGAGGGTGCGGCTGCCGTCGTCGCTTTTTTCGAGGATGCGCACCGACTTCACATCGGGCATAAACTGGGGGAACGCCTCCACATCGCGGGCGACGGCGTAGACGGTCTCCAGCGGGGCGTGGATGACCACCTCCAGCTCCACTCGCGCCATGTTAGCCCTCCGCGCGCTGCTTGAAGCCGTTCAGCCAGTCCTGGATGATGGTGTTGACGGCGTTCTGCGCCATTCCTGCGAACATCGGGGGCACATTCGCCTCGTAGTCCAGCATGGCGACGAGGGTGCTGCCTGCGCCTTCGGGCTGCACGCGCCATTCGCCGTTCAGCTTGACCAGCGAGTCGCCTTCGGGCTGCATCGCAACGCGGTGGTTGTCGGCGTCAACCGTGTGGCGCGACTTCCAGCGCACGGGCATCCCCACGCCGGGCGCGATTACCTCCCAGTCCAGTAGCACGCTGCTCTCGGTGCGCTCCAGCGTCTGCACATTCTTGACATGGGGCAGGAACTGCGCGAACGACTCCGCCTGCTGCAGCACTTCGAACACCTTCTCGGCAGGCGCGTTGATGGCGATAGATTTCTCGATTCTGGGCATAGTTCTCCTCCTGATGGGGGAGAGTATACCTGCCGGCGGCGCGCGAGTCCTCGTTGCGCCTGTGTGGGGCAGACTCCACAAACGCGGCGCGAATCCCATAATCTCACAGGGCAACACTCGCAAGGACGGTGGCGATATGCGGCGACAGAGGAGCGTTGGGAATGGTTCGTTCATCGCTGCGCGAGGCGCACGGCGGGCGGGCGTCGTGCTGCGGCGTGGATGGGTAGTCGGGTGCGTGAGTGGGGGCATTCTGCTCTCTGGGGCGGCGCAGGAGCGTCCCGACATTCTCTGGATGCAGGGCGGGCACGCCAACACGGTGCATAGCGTCGCATTTTCACCCGATGGGAGCCTGCTGGCGTCGGGCGGCGGCGACGGCACGGTCAAGTTATGGCGCGCCAGCGACGGCGCGCTCCAACGCACGCTCACAGGGCACACCAGCGATGTCAACAGCGTGGCGTTTTCGCGCGTGGGCGGGCTGCTGGCGTCGGCGGACGCGGATGGAACTATCCGCTTGTGGCGGGTGCAAGATGGGCAGCTTGTGAGAACCCTCACACACAGCGTCGGCGCGCCCGTCTTCAGCGTCGCGTTTTCGCCCGACGGGAGCCTGCTGGCATCCGCCAGCGAAGATGGCACGATTAGACTCTGGCAAATACTTACAGGCGCGCCAGTGCGCACACTCACAGGACATAACTTGTGGGTCGCCAGCGTTGCGTTTTCACCTGACGGGAGCCTGCTGGCGTCGGGCGGCGGCGACGGCACGGTCAGACTGTGGCGCGTCTCTACAGGCGCCTTGGAACACACCTTCACGGGGCATGACTCGTGGGTTGCCAGCGTCGCGTTTTCGCCCGATGGGAGCCTGTTCGCATCTGCCAGTGAAGATGGCACGGTCAGACTGTGGCGCCTCGCGGATAGGCAACCTGTGGGCGCTCTCACCTACAGCGGGAACGCGCCTGCCTACTGCGTGGCGTTTTCGCCCGATGGGAGCCTGCTGGCGGCAGGCGGCGGCGAGAATAACATCAAACTGTGGCGTGTCTCCGACGGGGCGTTGCAGCGCACTTTGACAGGACACGCCGATCCCATTGCCAGCGTCGTGTTCTCACCGAATGGACTGTTTATAGCGTCGAGCGGTTGGGATAGCACGGTCAGGCTGTGGCGCGTTCTGGATGGCGCGCTATCGCGCACGCTCACGGGACACACCTTACAGGTCGCCAGCGTCGCCTTTTCACCCGACGGGAGCTGGGTGGCGTCTGGGAGTGGGGATGGTACGGTCAGGCTGTGGCGCGTGGCAGATGGCGGGCTGGCGCGCACGCTCACAGAATACACCTTTGGGGTCACCAGCGTTGCGTTTTCGCCCGATGGGAGTTTGCTGGCGTCGGCGAGCGAGGACGGCACGGTCAGGCTCTGGCGCACGGCGGATTGGGGACTGGCGCGCACGCTCACGGGGCACGCTTCTGGGGTCGCTTGCGTCGCGTTTTCGCCTGATGGGAGTTTGCTGGCGTCAGCGGGCGAGGACGGCACGGTCAGGCTCTGGCGCACAACAACCGGGATACTGCAGCGCACGATAAGCGGGCATTCAGGCTATGTCGCCAGTGTCGCCTTTTCGCCCGATGGAAGCCTACTGGCGTCGGCAGGCGAGGACGGCGCGATTCGGCTGTGGCGCGTTGCGGATGGCGGGCTGGCGCGCACGCTCACAGGACACACTTCGCAGGTCGCCAGCGTCGCCTTTTCGCCTGATGGAAGTTTACTCGCGTCGGGGAGCGCGGACGCCAGCGTCAGGCTCTGGCGCGTCTCCAACGGGGCGTTGACAGCGGTACTCACAGGGCACACAGACTATGTCTACGCAGTGGCGTTTTCACCTGACGGGAGCCTGCTGGCGTCGGCAGGGGGCGACGAGGTCGTCAAGCTGTGGCATGTGTCCGACCGCATGCTGCTTCGCAACTACACGCTGGAGATGGGTACAGGGGTTTTGGCAGTTCAGTTTTCACGAAATGGGCGGATGTTCGGCTACGGGCGCTTGGACTCAACAATCGTGGTCGCACGCAACCCGTTCCCGCCCGCGAATCGTCCGCCCGCTGTGCCCGAACTGCTTGCGCCTGCGAATGGCGCAACGGTCTCGCCTGCGCCGACCCTGCGCGTGCGCTTGTCTGACCCCGACGGCGATACCGTCAAGGCACTTATCGAGATTAGCGCAGGATCAACTGTTGTACGCAGGCTGGAAACGGAGTTCGTGGCGAACGGTTCGGAAGCGAGCGTGGCGGTAGACCCGTCGCTGGAGGCAGGCAACTACACTTGGCGAGCGCGGGCGCGCGATAGCGCAGGCAACGCCAGCGACTGGAGCAGCCCACGCGCGTTCACAGTGGAAGTCCCGCCGCCGAGCAACCGCCCGCCCGCTGTGCCCGAACTGCTTGCGCCTGCGAATGGCGCAACGGTCTCGCCTGCGCCGACCCTGCGCGTGCGCTTGTCTGACCCCGACGGCGACCAAGTGCAAGCGGTGATTGAAATCCGCAACGCTTCGGGTGTGGCGCGCACGCTGGAGACGGGTTTTGTGGCAAGCGGTTCGGAAGCAAGCGTATCGGTAGACCCGCCATTGGCAGCAGGCAGCTACACTTGGCGAGCGCGAGCGCGCGATAGCGCAGGCAACGCCAGCGACTGGAGCAGCCCACGCGCGTTCACAGTGGAAGTCCCGCCGCCGAGCAACCGCCCGCCCGCTGTGCCCGAACTGCTCGCGCCTGCCGATGGCGCAACGGTCTCGCCTGCGCCGACCCTGCGCGTGCGCCTTGCTGACCCTGACAACGACCAAGTGCAGGCAGTGATTGAAATCTACAGCGGCACTGACAAGGTGCGCACGCTGGAGACGGGTTTTGTGGCAAGCGGTTCGGAGGCGAGCGTATCGGTAGACCCGCCATTGGCAGCAGGCAACTACACTTGGCGAGCGCGAGCGCGCGATAGCGCAGGCAACGCCAGCAACTGGAGCAGCCCACGCGCGTTCACAGTGGAAGTCCCGCCGCCGAGCAACCGCCCGCCCGCTGTGCCTGAACTGCTCGCGCCTGCCGATGGCGCAACGGTCTCGCCTGCGCCGACCTTGCGCGTGCGCCTTGCTGACCCTGACAACGACCAAGTGCAAGCGGTGATTGAAATCCGCAACGCTTCGGGTGTGGCGCGCACGCTGGAGACGGGTTTTGTGGCAAGCGGTTCGGAAGCAAGCGTATCGGTAGACCCGCCATTGGCAGCAGGCAGCTACAGTTGGCGAGCGCGAGCGCGCGATAGCGCAGGCAACGCCAGCAACTGGAGCAGCCCACGCGCGTTCACAGTGGAAGTCCCGCCGCCGAGCAACCGCCCGCCCGCTGTGCCCGAACTGCTTGCGCCTGCGAATGGCGCAACGGTCTCGCCTGCGCCGACCCTGCGCGTGCGCTTGTCTGACCCCGACGGCGACCAAGTGCAAGCGGTGATTGAAATCCGCAACGCTTCGGGTGTGGCGCGCACGCTGGAGACGGGTTTTGTGGCAAGCGGTTCGGAAGCAAGCGTATCGGTAGACCCGCCATTGGCAGCAGGCAGCTACAGTTGGCGGGCGCGAGCGCGCGATAGCGCAGGCAACGAGAGTGATTGGAGTAGCCCACGGCGCTTTAGCATCGTCGCGAATGTACCCACCCGCTTGGAGGGCATACGCTCCTTCGCGCTGAGCCTGCGCGTGCCCGTTAGCGACCCGAATGCACTGGGGCTGAACGGCGTGTCCATCGTGCGTTGGGACGCCGCCGCCCAGCAATACGCGCCTGCAACCGAACTGCGACTCGGCGAGGCGTATTTCCTCAAGGCGACCACTCCCGTCCAGCCGAACCTCTTCGGCGAGCCGATTACGGGCGAGATTACGATACCGCTCAAGCAAGGCTGGAACCTAATTGCTAACCCGACGCTCGCGCCGATTGAATGGCGACTGGATAGCGTGCTGGTGCAGCGAGGCAGTGAACGCCGAAGCCTACGCGCCGCCCAGCAAGCAGGCTGGCTGGATGGCTACCTGTGGGCGTGGCGTCAAGATCCCAACAACCCGATGCGCGGGCAGTACCAATTCGTGTATGACGCCTCCGAACTGCAGGGGGTGGCAGGCACGCTGGAGCCGTGGCAAGCGTACTGGATGCTGGCGCGCGAGGAGTGTGCGCTGGTGCTGAACGCGGAACGCACGCGCGCGGCGGCGTTCCGCCCCGCGCCTGCCGCCGCCGATTGGACGCTGCAGATAGAGGCGATCAGCGCGTCAGGGGACGCTCAGGCAGTCTGGATTGGCGTGGCGGAAGGGCGCTCGATGCGCGCGATGCTTGCGCCCGCCCCACCCGAGATCGCTGTGCCTGTTCAGGCGCGCCTGCGCTCTTCTGAAGGCGCGTTCGCCGCTGATGTGCGCCCGACGCTTAGCCGCGAGACACGCTGGAGCCTTGAAGTGGTCGTCGCGCCCAGCACACAGCCGCAGCCAATCACCCTGCACATAGCGAATGCAACTCGCTTGCCGCGCGGGGTCAACCTTGCGTTGGTGGACGAGCAGAGCGGCGCGCGGCGACCTTTGCGCAGCGCAGGCGCGTCGCTGAGCTTTGTCGCGCCTGCGGAGGGCGGCGTCTTCCGATTCGGAATCGAGCCGATGTCGCAGCGTGCGTTGCTGCGCGTGCTGAACCCGATGGTGCGCGGCGGCAGTCGCTCAGGCGAAACGCTCACGCTCGGCTTCACGCTGACCGCCGAAGCGCAGGTGCAGGTGCAGATTCGCGCAGGTAGCCACTCGGTGCGCACCCTAAGCGACATGCGCACGCGCAGCGCAGGGCTACACGAGTTCATATGGGACGGTCGGGACGATGCGGGCGTGCATCTGCCGCCTGGCGCGTACATCGCGGAGATTAAGGCAGTCAGCGCGGATGGTCAGGTCGCACGCGCCGTTGCGCCGATTGTGCTGCGGAGGTAATGATGAGGCTCTTCAGGAACGGCGCCCTCGGAAGGCGATGGCTACAGGGCTGGTGTTATGCGCTGTTGATTGTAGCAGGCGCGTCGGTGATTGCCTGCGGTGGCGGCGGTGGCGGCGGAGGGGGCGGCGGCGGTCTCGCGGATACTGCGCCGCCGTCTATCGGCGCGATTGCCGTCTCACCCAGCCTGCTGACGGTCGGCGCACAAGCGCAAATCCGCGTGGAGGTCGCCGACGCCCAAAGCGGCGTGCAACTCGTGACAGCTGTGGTGACCTATCCTGACAACAGTCAGGCGAGCGTCGCTTTGCAGTCCAGCGGCGGGGCGACCTACACGGGCGTCTTCACAGCACAGTGGACGCTGACAAGCATCAGTCAAGCGCGGGTGGTTGTACAGGCGATTGATAACGCGGGCAACCGCGCCAACCGTGAGCAGGCTGTGCGTGCAGTCGCTGCGCCCCCTGCGCCGCCGTTTTGAAGGCGTCAAAACTAACTGCGTCTATGGCGACGGCGCAGCGCGATAGCGAATAGTCCGACGCCCAGCGCAACGAAGCTTGAAGGCTCAGGCACAGTGTCCAAGAGGAAGGCTTCTGTGCGTAGGGCAGTCGCGTTCCAGCCGTACCCGACAATATAGCGCCCATCTGCCGAAATCGCACGCGCGTACTCAAGGACTGAGCCGTCTGTTAGCAAGCTTGCATACACACGATTCAGGTCTTCCAAGCCACGCGACACGGTCCAGAGGAACGCGCGCTCTTGGCTCTGTTCATCAGCTACTATGTCCGCCTAGGGTACCCAGCCATGTGAGCCGCTGAGTCCAACCGATATTCGCCAGGAGCAGCAGTACCGACGCACTTACCAGCGCATTCGCCCGAAAGAGAGAGTTTTGCATAGCTGTATACCTCCTTATCCACCGCGCCCCGAAGTTGCGACAGCGCACCCTAATTATATCCTGCTCACAACGCCTCGAAATTCCCGCTCACTAATGCCCCGTGAGGCAGGAGTCCCCGCGCGGAAGGCGAAATCAGGTGTTGCTATGCACTTCCCGAAGGACTTTCTGTGGGGCGCGGCGACGGCGGCATATCAGATTGAAGGCTCGCCGCTGGCGGACGGCGCGGGGGCATCGATTTGGCATCGCTTCAGCCACACGCCTGGCACGACGCTTAACGGCGACACAGGCGATGTGGCGTGCGACCACTACCGTCGCTGGCAAGAGGACATCGAGTGGATGCGGCGGCTGGGGCTGAACGCCTACCGCTTCTCGGTGGCATGGGGGCGCGTGCTCCCGACAGGGCGCGGCGCGGTCAACCACAAGGGGCTGGACTTCTACAAACGGCTGGTGGACGGGCTGCTCGGCGCGGGCATCACACCGCTGATTACGCTGCACCACTGGGATGTGCCCGCCGAGTTGCAAGACTTAGGCGGCTGGGCGAACCGCGATTGCGCCAAGTGGTTCGCCGACTACGCCTGCGTGATGTTTCGCGCGCTGGGCGACCGCGTGCATCTGTGGACGACCTTCAACGAGCCATGGGTGCTGGCGACGCTGGGCTATCTGTGGGGGCAGCACGCGCCTGGAATGCGCGACATCGGCGCGGCGGCGAAAACCGCGCACCACCTGCTACTGGCGCACGGCAAAGCAGTGCAGGCGTTGCGCGGGCTGGGGCTGCCCAACGCCCAAATCGGCATCGTGCTGAACCTTAGCCCCCAACACCCTGCCAGCGACAGCCCGCAAGACCAGATGGTCGCCACGCTATGGCACAACTTCGTCAACCGCTACTTCTTGGATCCCATCTTTCGCGGCGAGTACCCTGACCCCGTGCTTTACTTCACGGGCGAGTTCGTGCCGTATGTCGCGCCAGACGATATGGCGATTATCCGCACGCCCATCGACTTTCTGGGCGTGAACTACTACACGCGCAGCGTCATCGCCTACGACGCCAGCGACCCCACAGGTTCGCGCACCGTGTACCAAGCGGGCAAGCTGCACACCGAGATGGGCTGGGAGGTCTACCCCGAAGGGCTGTACGAAATCCTGAAGTGGGTTCACGACGAGTACGGCGCGGTTCCGCTCTACATCACCGAGAACGGCGCGGCGTTCCCCGACGCGCCCGATGCGCAGGGTGAGGTAGACGACCCGCTGCGCGTGGACTACATCCGCGCCCACTTGGAGCAGGCGCACCGTGCGTTGCGGGAGGGCATCCCCCTACGCGGCTACTTCTACTGGTCGCTGATGGACAACTTCGAGTGGGCGTTCGGCTACAGCAAGCGGTTCGGGTTGCTGTATGTGGACTTCGAGACGCAGCGGCGCACGATGAAAGCCAGCGGGCGCTGGTACGCCGAGTTCATCGCGACCCAGCAGGGCGGCTAACGGTGCGACATATGCTATAATCATGGAACGCGACCGCGTTGCGCATCGTCTACATGGTAGACGC
>Ga0308397_1001563_pt1 | contig 12744 bp, 13 predicted proteins | sample Hotspr20SampleT8_FD_202356 | JGI IMG/M metagenome (GOLD analysis project Ga0308397, IMG submission 202356) | Hot spring phototrophic mat microbial communities from Mushroom Spring, Yellowstone National Park, Wyoming, United States - 20051001_T8 ...
CCAATGTTATTTCGTCTCCTACATTTAGCGTTAAAGGGTTATTCAGTGGCACAATTTCCAAGTCGTCGGTTAAGGGTTTTTTGAAGGCTTCGGTCCATCCATCCACCCTCTTTACACTTTCGTAAGACAACCAACTTTCCAACGGTTCCTTGGTTTCATTTTTTGGTTTATTTGTCAAGCCATATACAGTTTTAGTCCAATAGCCCGAAAAATAGACCGCATATACCGCATAACATTGAGCATTGAACTTTATCGGATAATTTCTTTCAAGCTTCAATGGTGTGCTCTTTCCGAAGTGGTCAAAGCATTCAATCCTTAAAACATCCTCCGGCTTATACCTTATAAATTTCTCTTCTCCTTCCTTTGGGTTCAAATGTCCGTAATACAGTGTATAAGAGTTACCCTCCCTCTTTACCCACAGCTCATGAGAAAAGGCTAAGCATACACTAAAGAGAAAAAGTCCGAGCTTTCCTTTCATACCTTTCATAACCATCCTCCCTTGAATAACCATCCTCCCTTGAGTATTACTTTTTTCATAGAAGTAATATTAATGATTAGTCGTTCGTTTGTCAATGGCTATGAAAAATTTCAGCTTTCTGCCTTAATATAAGACTTATGAAGCAAGAAACGGTTAGGTTCTGCGTGTCTTTGCCCCAGGACCTTTTAGAAGAACTCGATAAAAGGATAATAAAAAAAGGATACTCCTCAAGGTCTGAGTTGATAAGGGATCTAATAAGGGAGCTTTTAATAGAAGAAAAATGGGATGAGGGGCAGGAGGTCATGGGCGTTTTGGCTATAATATACGACCATCATCAGAGAGAGCTAACTAGAAGGATGCTTGACATTCAGCACAAATTCTATGTAAAAATCTTGTGTAGCACCCATATACATTTGGACCATCACAACTGCCTTGAAGTTATCGTCCTGAGAGGAAAACCTAAGGAGATAGAATCTTTATCCATAAGCATAGGGGGGCTAAAGGGAGTAAAGTTTGCTAAGCTAATAAAAACCGCCACCGTGCTGTAGATTATAAGAAATACTTATGAAATTATAAGAATTTTCTGCTTGACAAAAATCTTTAGTGGTTTTATCGTATTGAATGAATATTCAATAAAGTAAGGAGGTGTGAAGATGGAAACCTTCTGGGAGGCTTTTAAAAGGCAGGGTGTAAATAGGCGGGACTTTTTGCGTTTTGCCTTTACCATCACAGGGCTTATGGGATTTTCTCCCTCTATGTTTCCGGAGGTGGTCAAGGCATTGGAGACAAAACCACGCGTTCCTGTGCTTTGGATCCATGGGCTGGAATGCACTTGCTGTTCTGAATCTTTTATAAGGTCTGCAACTCCTTTGGCTTCAGATGTGTTACTTTCAATGATTTCTCTTGAGTACGATGATACACTGTCTGCTGCAGCTGGGGAAGCTTTAGAAAACCATAGAAGGGAAATTATTAAGAAGTATTGGGGGAATTACATCTTGGCTGTTGAAGGAAATCCTCCCTTGGGAGAAGATGGAATGTATTGTATAGTAGCAGGTGAGCCCTTTTTAAAACATCTAAAGGAGTCTGCGGAGGGGGCTAAGGCTGTTATTGCTTGGGGTTCGTGTGCCAGTTGGGGATGCGTGCAGGCGGCAAAGCCAAACCCAACGACTGCTGTATCAATTGATAAGGTAATAAAGAATAAGCCGATCATAAAAGTTCCCGGCTGTCCTCCTATAGCGGAGGTTATGACTGGAGTAATAATGCACATTGCCCTTTTTGACTCACTTCCTCCTTTGGATGCTCAGGGGAGACCAAAACAATTTTATGGAAATAGGATACACGATACATGCTACAGAAGGGCATTCTTTAACGCCGGACAGTTCGTAGAAAGATTTGACGATGAAGGTGCCAAAAAGGGATGGTGTTTGTATAAAGTAGGATGCAGGGGACCAACTACATACAACTCCTGCGGAAACATAAGGTGGTATAACGGACTTTCTTATCCAATACAAGCGGGGCATGGTTGTATAGGCTGTTCCGAAGAGAACTTCTGGGACAATGGACCCTTCTATCAAAGGCTTACCACAATTCCCGTGCCGAATGTGGAGGCAAACGCAGATAAAGTTGGAATTGCTGTGGCAGCTGCAGCCGCGGCGGGTGCTATAGCCCATGGCGTTATTTCTAAGTTCAGAAGCAAAAACAATAAAAAAGGAGGTGAATAAACATGGCAAGGATTGTGGTGGACCCAGTAACAAGAATTGAGGGACACCTAAGAATTGAGCTTATTGTGGATGAAAAGACTGGGAAAGTGGTGGATGCAGTTTCCTCCGGCACTATGTGGCGCGGTATTGAGCTCATTCTCAGGGGAAGGGATCCGAGGGATGCATGGGCTTTTACGCAGAGGATATGCGGAGTTTGTACATCTATTCATGCTCAGGCTTCCGTCAGGTGCATAGAGGATGCCCTTGAAATTCAGATCCCTAAGAACGCCAACTACATAAGGAACATAATGTATGGAAGCTTACAGGCTCATGACCACTTAGTGCATTTTTACCATCTCCATGCCCTTGATTGGGTGTCTCCCGTGGAAGCTTTGAAGGCGGACCCTGTTCAAACTGCGGTGCTCCAAAACCAAATTCTTGAAAAATACGGCGCTATAGCAGACCTACTACCAGACCCCATAGGACATAGGGCGTATCCCAGAAAGTTTCCCAAGGCTACGCCGGGATACTACAGGGCATTCCAAGAAAAAATAAAAAAGCTTGTAGAAAGCGGACAGCTTGGTATATTCGCAGCCCATTGGTGGGACCATCCCGATTACAAACTGCTGCCTCCAGAAGTGCATCTCATGGCTGTAGCCCATTATCTCAATATGCTTGATGTTCAAAGAGAACTTTTCATTCCACAGGTAGTGTTTGGTGGGAAGAACCCGCATCCTCATTACATAGTGGGAGGAATGAACTGCTCTATATCTTTGGATGATATGAACGCCCCTGTCAATGCGGAGCGCTTGGCGGTTGTTGAGGATGCAATATATACCCAGGTTGAAGCGGTTAACTTGTTCTACCTTACAGACCTTTTGGCAATAGGACACATATATGCCCAAAAAGGGCAGGTTTATGGGGGTGGTCTTGCAAAGAGGAGGGTAATAGGCTACGGTGAATTCCCCGACGAACCCTATAAGGGTATAAAGACCGGAGATTATCACAACAAAATCCTATATCACTGCAACGGTGTTGTAGAAGACTTTGTAGAGGGCGTTGAAAAAGCTAAGTATTATCCTCTTGTGGGTAAGGATTTTGCAGACCCTGAAGTTATCCAAGAGTTTGTGGCACACTCTTGGTATAAGTATCCCGATGAGAAAAAAGGCTTGCATCCTTGGGATGGTATAACTGAACCAAACTACACAGGACCGAAGGAAGGAACAAAGACTCATTGGAAGTATTTAAACGAGCAGGGTAAATACTCTTGGGTAAAGTCTCCAAGATGGAGAGGGAAGCCCTGTGAGGTCGGCCCGCTTGCAAGATACATAGTGGTTTATACCGCAGTGAAACAAGGACATATAAAGCCATCCTGGATGGACGAAATGGTTGTGAAACAGATAGACTTTGTGTCAAAGGTTCTTGATATTCCACCTCATGTATGGCTTACAACCACAGTTGGTAGAACTGCTGCAAGGGGTCTTGAAGCACAGCTAGGAGCAGCTACAAACCTATACTTCCTCAAAAAACTTTACGACAACATAAAGGCGGGGGATACCTCGGTAGCCAACATGGAAAGGTGGGATCCATCCACTTGGCCCAAAGAGGCAAAAGGTGTGGGAATTACGGAAGCTCCAAGGGGTGCTTTGGGACACTGGGTGATAATAAAGGACGGAAAGATCGCCAATTATCAATGCGTAGTTCCTACTACGTGGAATGGCGGTCCAAGGGATCCGATGGGTGGGCAAGGTGCCTTTGAGGAATCTATGAAAGATACTCCACTTAAAGTGATAGATAAACCTTTGGAAGTCTTAAGAGGGATACATTCCTTTGACCCGTGTCTGGCGTGCTCTACGCACATTTACAACGCAAAGGGAGAAGAGATAACCAGCATAAAAGTTCAAGGTAGTGTGCCAGTCCGTTTTACAGGAGGTTGAGCCATGAGGGAAGAGCTTGTAAAAAGGATATATATATTTAGTCCCTCACTGCGTATATGGCATTGGATTAATGCCTTATGCATAACGATTCTGTTCATAACTGGTCTCTACATAGGCAATCCCTTCTTCATAGGTTCCCAGGGGTTTGAAGCAACCTACGCCTATGCCCACAGTCTAACGATGGACTTTATAAGGTTCATCCACTTTTCGGCGGGTTATGTGCTAATGATTATGCTCCTCTTCCGCCTTTTCCTCCTTTTCTTTAACAAGGGAGACAGGCTGATCATTCCCAAGGTATGGAGGGCAGATTTTTGGAAGGGCATTGGAGAGATGTTGCTTAACTACCTTTTTATTAAGCCATGGCACAAAACCTATATAAGGAACCCCTTGGCAAGGCTCGCTTACTTTCTGCTATACTTAGTCCTTATCTTTATGTTAATAACAGGCTTTGCAATGTATGGGCTTTCTGACCCCTCAGGTTTCTGGGCAAAGCTATTTGGTTGGATCGTTCCTCTTCTTGGTGGAGAGTTTTTGGTTCATATGTGGCACCATTGGTTTGCCTGGCTGATAGTATTTTTTGTGATCATCCATGTGTATCTTGTTATAAGGTATGACGCAATAGAAAAGGAAGGTGAAGTATCTTCTATGTTCAATGGAATGAAGAACTTCAAGGAAACACCCGTGGATGTGGAGGATGTGGCTTGAGCATACTTGTTTTAGGAGTGGGAAACATATTACTTTCCGATGAGGGTTTGGGTGTAAGGGTGATAGAAAAGATCAAGGAGGACTATGTTCTTCCGAAAGATGTGAAGTTATTGGATGGCGGCACCCTTGGCATAGAGCTCCTCTACTTTCTTGAAGGTGCAGAGAAGCTCATAGTAGTGGATGCGATAAAGGGCGGGGGTCCCCCGGGGACCCTCTACAAATTTTCCGGGGATGAGGTGAAGGCTTACTTTAAAGGAAAGGTCTCTGCCCATGAACTTGGTATTCAGGAGGTTTTAGGCATAGCCCAATTAACCGATAGGTATCCCAAAGAAGTAGTGGTCATAGGTATGGAGCCAGAAAGTTTAGAGGTGTCTTTGGAACTTTCGCAGACTGTAAAAGATAACTTAGAAAAATTAATAAAATTAGTAATAGAACAACTCAAGGAGTGGAATATAGAGGTTAAACATATTGATGAACGCGCCCGCCATACTGTATGAGATCTTGCAAGCCTTGAAGGACTTTTACAACAAAGGTGAAAGACACATTATCTACATAAACAAACTGCCCCTCACCGAAGAAGATAAGCATGTTATACTGGATGTGCTGAGGGATGGTCAGGTGAAAATATTTCTCAAATCTGCAAGCCAAAAGGTAGAGTGGAGAGAGACGGGGATAAGCGGTGTTTGGATAGGTGTGTTTTTTGATAGGGATGAAAAACCAATTTTGGAGACAATAGAGATAACAGATTTTCCCATGCTTGCAATGAGCCAAAGGGAAGATATAGAAGAAGCCATAAAAACCCTTGAAGATAGAATAAAAATCACCATACCCAATGCTAACTTAGACCAATAGTGTAGGCTACCTGCCCCAAACAAAGCCCACCATCGTTTGCTGGCACCTTTTGATGGGTGTATACCAAAAAGCCATCCTTAGTAAGCCCTTCTTTTATTTTGCTTACCAATGCATCGTTTTGCATAACGCCTCCCGAAAGGCACACTTTTTCTATGCCTACTCTTCTTGCTATGTCCAATGCAATCTTTGCCAAGGTGTTTATAAACCTTGAAGGCACCTTTTCTCTTTCCTTATCCTGTAATATCTCTAATATCGTTGTACGCCAGTCTATAATCTGCCCTTCAATTGAATAAGAATAATGATCTTTTATAGTTGGGTTGTATAAATCTTCCAAAATCATGGCAGATTGACCCTCGTAGTTGTTGATGTGCCTAATACCCAAAAGGGAGCAAACAGCATCAAACAGCCTCCCTGCAGAGCTGGAGAAGGGAGAGTTAATTCCTTTACTCCAAGCGTTGAACAACATTTCAAGCTCTTTCCTATCAAAGGGTAAGTTAAAGTCAAGGGCTTTCTCTCCAAATAGTTCTAATAGCAAGGATAATGCGACCCTTCTTGGTTCCTTTATCGCCTTTTCTCCACCTATGAGTCTAAAGGGTTTAAAATGGTAAGCACGTTTGTAGTTCTTGTAGTGGCATACTAAAAACTCACCACCCCATAAGGTTCCATCCTCTCCATAGCCTGTTCCATCCCAAGCTATACCCAATACTTCATCCTCTATTCCGTTCTCCGCCATGCAGGAAAGTATATGGGCATAATGGTGCTGAACCTTTAACAATGGAATATTTCTCTCTTCCGAGAAAAACTCCGCCCATTTTGTTGTTTCATACCGGGGATGCATGTCGCAAACGACGACCTCTGGTTCAAACTGATAAAGGTTCATAAGGTCAAAAACCATCTCTTCAAAGCTTTTTAGAGTTTGATAGTTTTCTACATCTCCCACATGCTGACTAATAAACACTTTGTCATTCCAAGCCATAGCAAAAGTGTTTTTAAGCATACCGCCCGCTGCCAAAACTTTATTCTTTAACTTGTAAGGAAGCTTTACAGGCAAAGGTGCATATCCCCTTGACCTTCTTATTGGTAAAGGGATGCCTCCGACCACTTTAACTACAGAGTCATCACATCTTCTTTTTATCTCTCTGTTATGAACAAGTATTAGGTCTGCGATCTCTGACAGTTTGTTCAATGCTTCCTCATTGTCCTTTACTATAGGTTCTTCTGAATAGTTCCCCGATGTGGCAACAACTGGAACATCAAGCTTTGAAAGAATTATATAATGCAATGGAGAGTAGGGCAGAAAGGCACCTATTCTCTTAAGCCCGGGCGCTATGGTCTCTGGCAAGCTATCTTGAACCTTTTCAATAAGAACTATAGGCCTCTGCGGTGAAGAGAGAAGGGCTTCCTCCAGGTTGGTTGGGCAAGCATATTCTTTCAGCTGTTGCAAACTTTTAAACATTACCGCAAAGGGTTTTTCCTGTCTCCTCTTTCTCATCCTCAGAGTATTAACCGCTTTTTCATTGGTGGCATCGCATATTAGATGAAAACCTCCTATACCTTTTACCGCCACTATTTTTCCCTCTTTTACAGCTTGGATAGCTAAATCTATAGCCTCTTCACTTTCCCCAAGCAAATTGCCCTCTTTGTCGTAAAGAAAAACCCGCGGACCGCATTCGGGACATGCGTTTGGTTGGGCGTGGAACCTTCTATTGGTTGGGTCGTTGTATTCCCTTTCACACTCTTGACACATCTTAAAAACTTTCATCGTGGTGTTTGGTCTATCGTAAGGAAGCTTTTCAATTATGGTAAATCTTGGTCCGCAATGGGTGCAGTTTGTGAACGGATACGTGTATCTTCTGTCCTTTGGGTCAAAGACCTCTTTCAGACATTCATCACATGTTCCCACATCGGGCAGTATAAAAACTTCCCTTTTACCCTCCAAGTTGCTCTCTTTTATTTCAAAGTCGGCGTAGCCCACCTCTTCTGCGTACTCAAAAGAAATTGAATAAATATAGGCTAAAGGTGGTTTCTCTTCTTGAAGCCTCTTTAGGAAGACATCTAAGTTTTCTCCTTCAACCTCTATTTTTACACCCTCGGGTGTGTTTATAATCCATCCCCTAAGGTCAAGCTCCTTAGCCAATCTATACACAAAGGGTCTGAAACCTACACCCTGAACTGCACCGATTACTTCAAGCTTCATCCTCATACTCTAATTCCAAGCTTTTCAAGAGTAAATCCTGACCCCCTTCTATAATTGTGTTAAAAGAGCCACAGCATGGGCATATCACATTAAGCTCTTCCTTTTGAGAGACCATACCACAGTCCAAGCACCTAAGGGTTAGCTTTTCTATTTCTAAAATAAGCTCTGCAGAATAGGCTACGGTATTTTCCTTAAAGGTATCGAAGGCAATTTTAAGAAGATGAGGCTCCACTCCAGAGAGGACTCCCACGCTCACAACTATTCTACTAACACCTTTTGCGTTATATTCTTCTACATATTTTTCAATGAGACTCATCAAGCTTTGCACTATTGAAAATTCATGCATGTTAACAGATCCTCGGCAAAAGCTCTCCCGTTGGAGGTTCTAAATGTCTGAGGGTGTTGTAGGCTGTTTTTAACAGAACCTCCGGTCTCTTTTCAACGGGCACTGCCCTACCAATAATAGCACCGTCCCTTCCCAGGGGATGCTCTTTAAGGACTTGTAAGACTTTTTCCGCGTCCTCTTCCTTAACCGCCATTATTACTCTGCCTTCACAAGCTAAATGGTAAGGCTCTAAGCCCAAAAATTCGCAGATCCCACGAACGGGCTCTTTTATGGGTATGTTTTCCTCCTCTATCACAAAAGAGACCTTTGAAGAGCTTGCCCACTCGTGCAGGACTGCAGAAAGTCCGCCCCTTGTGGGGTCCCTCATTGCATGAATTTCCGCTTCAACGGAAAGAACATTCTTCACCAAATCCCATAGGCTTGCACAATCACTCTCTATTTCTATGTCAAAGCCCTCTCTCTCCGCTAATATACAGGCTCCATGGTCCCCCAAACTCCCCGAAGCGATTATTATGTCACCCGGCTTAACGTTCGATGCGGATAGCCCTTCATATATTACCTCTCCTATACCGGATGTGCTTATGAATATACCGTCCAAATTTCCTTTTGGAACCACCTTAGTATCTCCTGCCGCCACGATCACGCCAGTTTTTTGGGCTTTTTCTTTCATGCTTTGCACTATTCTTTCCAAAGTCATCAAAGGGAACCCCTCCTCTATTACAAAACTAACTGACAAGTAAAGAGGTTTTGCACCCATAACCACAAGGTCATTGACCGTTCCTGCTACCGCCAACTTCCCTATGTTTCCTCCCTTAAAAAATATGGGCTTTACGGTAAATCCGTCGGTGGTATAGGCTACTTTGCCGTTTAACTCAAGTATGGCGGCGTCTTCCAATTTACTCAGATATTGGTTATCAAAATGCTTTAGGAAAACTTCCCTGATAAGTTTCCAAGTGCCCTCTCCTCCTCCGCCATGCAAAAGAAGCACCCTTTCCATAACACACCTCCTACCTAACCGTGCATACAGAACACACATCAAAGCTTTTTAGCACCATCTCTGCGTGTATAGGATTATCAATGCCTAACATCGCCTTTTCTGTAACTCCTAAGAATTTCTTGCACCTTGGTCCTATGTTCCACATGGAAGGAGTTATTATTCTGTATTCTACGATCCTTCCTTTTTCCGCTTTTACCTTATGTATTAGCGTTCCCCTTGATGCCTCTACAACGCCTATATTCTCTCCGCTCAATTTATTAACCTTGTTTATTAAATCAACACAGGATGGTTCATCTATTATGGACAAAAGGCTGTTTAGATGCTTCTCCACCTCAAGTAGCAGTTTCCATATTTCCAAAACCCTTGCCAACACTCTGCTTACAAAAGTTGAACCGTAATTTCTAAAAAGCTTTCTTATTATCTGGTCTTCCGAAAGACACATCCTTGCCAATGGTCCCGTCTCATAAGGAAGTCCTTTGTATCTGACTATGTTGGTCTCCGAATATAGACTGTTAGAATGAACCTGTATTTTGCTGTATTCAATTGGTAGGATTTTCTTCTCGGAAGGAAAAGGTATAACATAGTTAGAAGTTAGCATTCTGTTGTAGCTTTTACCCTTGTTGTCTAAACCGTGCTCAAGGGTTAGCTCTATAAAGATGCCTATGTCTCCTTTCAACCTTTCCCAAAGTCCCAATTTTTCTATTTTTTCATATTCATCCCTTTTCATGCCCACCATTTTTTCCAAGAAGAAGTCTTTAACCTTTTCTATAATCTGGAGGGCTAAATTAACCTGATAATTGTCTGGATAAGACGTTATTCCGCCGGGAACCGCGTAAGAGGAGTGGGGCCATTGCCCTGAAAAGAGGGCTATAGCCTTCGCCACCTCAGAGGATACGTAAATGGCCCTTTTCCATGTGAAACCGCGGTAAGGTTCAAGGTCTGGCAAATTTTCTCCAAGCCTAATAAAATCAGGCATCAAAAAAAGATAGAACCACTTGATGTGATTTTGTATCCTTTCCAGGGAAAGGGTTATTTCGCGCACTATTTTGGCTTTTTCGGGTATTTCGACCCAACCCAGCAAATTTTCTACCGCTTTGACGCTTGCCATCAGGTGGGCATGACCACATATTCCGCAGACCCTTGGAGTTATAACCATGGCGTCCATTAAAGGCCTTCCTTCTAAAACCTTCTCTATCCCCCTTGAATCTAATGCGCGAACCCTTGCATCCACTATTACGCCATCTTCCCATTCTAATTCTAACTGGGCATGTCCCTCAACTCTCAAAAGAACTTTCTTTTCAATCCTCAAGTTTTAACCTCTCGGGAGCGAAGGTTTTTGCAATTCCTGCAAGCATTATGTAGCCTCGCTTTGAAACGCCAATGGGTAGTTCTACGGGCAAACCAGCAAACAGCTTCGTCTCAAAAAGCCCTATTCTGGGAAAGTCAAACTCAGTGCATCCAAAGCACGGAGTCCCCGCCCTTGTCTTTGAACTGACTGCGTTCCAAAGGATCCTATTGCAGGAGGAATATGTCATAGGTCCTCTACAGCCAAAGTAGTAGAAAAGACATCCCTTTTTTGAACCTAACTTTTCCATTTCAACCTTCCATTCAAAGTATTCGTTTCTTGTGCATCCCCAATGGGTTAAGGATGAGTAAAAAGTCTTAGGTCTGTTCCACTGATCCAATTCAAGCTTTTCTCCGTTGTATAGAGATAGCAACACACCAACAATCCAATCGGGATGGGCTGGACATCCCGACAGGTTTATAACCGGATATCCTCCCCTGCTCACAAAGTCCTCTCCGAGCAAACCGCCTTTAATCTTGAACCTAAACTGCAAACCACCAACATCAGCCTTTGTAAGGGCTGGTATATTCCCGTAGCACGCACAATTACCCACTGCTACGACAAAGTCCGCCAAATGACAAAGTTTTTTTACTTTTTCATCTTCCTTAGAAACCGCCCCCTCCACTATCAGCACATCCAGCTTTATTTTTTCCTCTAGTATAGCATCAAGGACATTACCTTCTTCGACGGAGAGGGATGGATGATAAAGGATGTCTATCTTTTTCAAAAGGCTATCTAAATACTCATAATTCAGGAAAGAGTGTGTGTTTCCACAGCAGGTTATTCCATGAACCCAAACGAGCTTCATATCATAAAGCTCTTCTTAGCAATTTTAACCTTAAGCTTTATATACTCAAGCCAATCCTCTAAACCTTCCTTAGTTTTACAGGAGAGGGCTATAAAATCTATGTTTGGCTTTATTTTTCTTGCGGACTTTACCGCCCTCTCTATGGAAAAATCCACATAGGGTAGGAGGTCTGTTTTTGTTATAACGAGTAGGTCTGCGTTCTTAAACATTACGGGATATTTCTCAGGTTTGTCATCCCCCTCTGTAACTGCCAGAAGGACCACGTTAATGTGGGCGCCCACATCATAGGAGGCAGGACATACCAAGTTTCCCACGTTTTCTATAAACACAATGTCCAAATTTTCCAAAGGTAGGTTGTGAATTCCCTCATGAACCATAAAGGCATCCAAATGACAAGCACCTCCGGTGGTTATTTGATAAGCTGGAGCCCCTTTATTTTTTATACGCTGAGCATCTAGGTCTGTTTCAAGGTCCCCTTCTATAACTCCTATTCTTACCTGATCTTTAAGAGCTTCCACTGTAGCCTCTATCAAACCTGTCTTTCCGGCGCCCGGAGAGCTCATAAGGTTTATGGCATAAACTCCATGCTTTTCAAAGTGTTCTCTATTTTCCTGAGCTTGCCTATCGTTTGCGTCAAGGACCTTGGTTAAAGCCTGAACTACTTTCCTGTCTGCTCTGTGGTTTTCCTCACCACACCCGCATTCTTTACACATGGTTTCACCTCCAAATAGTTATTCATTTTTTAATTTATACTACACACACCAAAGAGGCAATAACATGAAAGAAGATGTCAACTTTTGGTGTCCATAGACTGGGGTGGTTGATGGTTAGGACCTGAAGCAGTTCTGATACGCTTAGAAATATGAAGGCGATACAAGTAATAGAAGAAATACTAAGCAAAGTTTTTGAGTGGCATACGTTTTCCGTAAGCCTAAGAGCAGAAGCTGCGCTCCTCTACTTTAAGGGACTTTCTGTAAGAGCAGTAGGGGAGTTCCTACTTCACAAAGGTTATGAAGTAAGCATAGAAACCATCAGAGAATGGTTTCACGCGGTAGGAAGAGTCCTTCAGGCAGTATGCACATGAATGCCAAAAGTTGACATCTTCGGAGAGGGATTACCTTACTTGCTTACCTTTATGGCTACGCTATAGGCTCGTAGCTTTTTCAGGAAGTCTCAAATATGGGGGTAATTTCTCACCCGACGTGTATTAGCTTATAATTTTCTCTTTATGAAGGACATGAAAGAATACAATCATAAAGAGATTGAAAAAAAGCACGCCCAAAGGTGGTTCTCCCAAAAGCTCTATCACATAGAAAAGCCAAAGAATAAGTTCTCGGTGGTGATCCCTCCGCCCAATGTGACGGGCTCTTTGCATATGG
>Ga0308397_1001578_pt1 | contig 12664 bp, 16 predicted proteins | sample Hotspr20SampleT8_FD_202356 | JGI IMG/M metagenome (GOLD analysis project Ga0308397, IMG submission 202356) | Hot spring phototrophic mat microbial communities from Mushroom Spring, Yellowstone National Park, Wyoming, United States - 20051001_T8 ...
AAATACAGATGATTACCGGTACGCCACGGACCCTCGCGATTTCAGCAATTTCGGCTCGTTGAAGAGCACTGAAAATTTATGGTTCCATCTCCATTTCCCGAGTATTGTTGCATTTCAGCAATTTCGGCTCGTTGAAGAGCACTGAAAATTCGACGCATTTCCTTCGTACTCGCTGCGAATATCGGATTTCAGCAATTTCGGCTCGTTGAAGAGCACTGAAAATCAACGCCATGGCCAGCCACTTCGCAAATACGATTTCAGCAATTTCGGCTCGTTGAAGAGCACTGAAAAGCGATGTCGTCCATCAGATACTTTCGGAACAGCAGATTTCAGCAATTTCGGCTCGTTGAAGAGCACTGAAAAGTCGACATTGTCGTCGACGAGCGCGGCATCGTTACATTTCAGCAATTTCGGCTCGTTGAAGAGCACTGAAAAGGCCATCCTCGAATCGACGTCGCCCGACGATGTCGATTTCAGCAATTTCGGCTCGTTGAAGAGCACTGAAAAATGATGCAATCGGTGATCGTTGCATGACGGCGATAGCGATTTCAGCAATTTCGGCTCGTTGAAGAGCACTGAAAATGTATCCCGTATTTTTGTAGGATCGGGACCAGCTGCAATTTCAGCAATTTCGGCTCGTTGAAGAGCACTGAAAACGCGCAGCGCGGCGGCGAATGTGCGGCGTTCCAGTATTTCAGCAATTTCGGCTCGTTGAAGAGCACTGAAAAGCGTCAACATGCGCACGCAGCGCAGTTTCGATCTGATTTCAGCAATTTCGGCTCGTTGAAGAGCACTGAAAAGGGCGTGTGGAAACAGAGGTTCGAGTGATGAGCGGCGATTTCAGCAATTTCGGCTCGTTGAAGAGCACTGAAAAAGTACACGACACTGCTGAAGTGATGCGCAACATAGTGATTTCAGCAATTTCGGCTCGTTGAAGAGCACTGAAAATCCACCAGCGCGCCCGCTATCAGCGTCGAGAGGTTCATATTTCAGCAATTTCGGCTCGTTGAAGAGCACTGAAAATCTAGTCCTCAGCTGCGCTGGATAGTGGATTGGCTCGATTTCAGCAATTTCGGCTCGTTGAAGAGCACTGAAAATCGCATGCGTGACTCGCCGGCGGCGCGGATCGAGCACGATTTCAGCAATTTCGGCTCGTTGAAGAGCACTGAAAATACGTGGCGGCGCTGACGCCGACTCCCTCCCCGACGATTTCAGCAATTTCGGCTCGTTGAAGAGCACTGAAAAATATTCTCTGGGACTACGCGCGCTATCGCTCCTCCTCCATTTCAGCAATTTCGGCTCGTTGAAGAGCACTGAAAATTGACGTTCAATCCGCACCCTACCCCGGCATTCACGATTTCAGCAATTTCGGCTCGTTGAAGAGCACTGAAAACCGGATACGTAACGACGTACGCCGGTCTGCGCCGGATTTCAGCAATTTCGGCTCGTTGAAGAGCACTGAAAACTGATTTTGGCGGACGGCGCGGGGAACAACACTGTTAATTTCAGCAATTTCGGCTCGTTGAAGAGCACTGAAAAGTCAACGATCCATCGGAGCGCAGGGATGGACGGCATATTTCAGCAATTTCGGCTCGTTGAAGAGCACTGAAAACGTTAAAACCCCTCGCAAACCACCGCAACAGCCGCACATTTCAGCAATTTCGGCTCGTTGAAGAGCACTGAAAATCATGTACTGGATGCATATCCCGATCCGCAGTATAATTTCAGCAATTTCGGCTCGTTGAAGAGCACTGAAAAGCGGTTGAGAGTCAACCTCAACCAACGCGAATAACGGAAGCATTTCAGCAATTTCGGCTCGTTGAAGAGCACTGAAAATTGGCAACCGCCCAACGCGTGGCGCGATACCAAACGTATTTCAGCAATTTCGGCTCGTTGAAGAGCACTGAAAACTACGTCCTTGCGTACAAACAGCGCAGGCGTATACCATTTCAGCAATTTCGGCTCGTTGAAGAGCACTGAAAACGCATACCCGGCACCGTACCTTCAAACCCGTACTGATTTCAGCAATTTCGGCTCGTTGAAGAGCACTGAAAATTTTGACGAACGCCGCCTCATCGACGATCACCAGTATTTCAGCAATTTCGGCTCGTTGAAGAGCACTGAAAATCGGGTCGCGCACCCCCAACGCGGGCGCGTCTTGAATTTCAGCAATTTCGGCTCGTTGAAGAGCACTGAAAACGGCTTTGCGGTAGAAGTGAAAGCGAGGCGAAAGATGATTTCAGCAATTTCGGCTCGTTGAAGAGCACTGAAAACGAGCGAACGACGTACACCGTCTCGTTCAATCCCGACGATTTCAGCAATTTCGGCTCGTTGAAGAGCACTGAAAAAGTTGCGCGTGCGCACTGCGACGCCGCGCAGTCCGTATTTCAGCAATTTCGGCTCGTTGAAGAGCACTGAAAACGTACCGACGTGGCGATTTATGCAGCCGATTGCCAATTTCAGCAATTTCGGCTCGTTGAAGAGCACTGAAAAAGCGCGCGGCGATAACCGGATCGTAATACTCAGGATCGATTTCAGCAATTTCGGCTCGTTGAAGAGCACTGAAAACGCGCTGCAGACACTCCAGCACCGCCCACCGGTCGCGATTTCAGCAATTTCGGCTCGTTGAAGAGCACTGAAAACGCTGAACGCAACGCTGAACCCCGCGCGCTCAACAAATTTCAGCAATTTCGGCTCGTTGAAGAGCACTGAAAACAGATGTTGTTTCCTCCCGCGGGTGGCTACGGCGACGAATTTCAGCAATTTCGGCTCGTTGAAGAGCACTGAAAATTCTGAGATGTCGTATTCGCGGTGCTTCCGCAACACATTTCAGCAATTTCGGCTCGTTGAAGAGCACTGAAAACGCGGTACGGCTGGACGCTCGACAACACCAACGACGATTTCAGCAATTTCGGCTCGTTGAAGAGCACTGAAAAGCTCGTACACGCGCTTGAGCGCGCGTAGCGGGAATTATTTCAGCAATTTCGGCTCGTTGAAGAGCACTGAAAAGGCGAGAATAACGACGGTTGCGGCGGCTAACGCGCCGTATTTCAGCAATTTCGGCTCGTTGAAGAGCACTGAAACGCGCTACTCGTTTCCCTCGTCGCCGATTGCGTCGAAAATTTCAGCAATTTCGGCTCGTTGAAGAGCACTGAAACCTTCCAAACGCGGGTAGAGCGTCTGAAACAGAGACGATTTCAGCAATTTCGGCTCGTTGAAGAGCACTGAAACGCAGCAGCAGCGCGCCGAAGCGACGGACGTGCTGGACGATTTCAGCAATTTCGGCTCGTTGAAGAGCACTGAAACGGGCTGGCGAAGAAACTGCATATGTCGGTTGAAGACGCGATTTCAGCAATTTCGGCTCGTTGAAGAGCACTGAAACAACAGCGACTGCGCGCACTCGTGTTCGAGCAGATATTATTTCAGCAATTTCGGCTCGTTGAAGAGCACTGAAACAATACGGCGCGTCAGCCGCATTGCTTGTGTTGTCACGAATTTCAGCAATTTCGGCTCGTTGAAGAGCACTGAAACACGAACGCTTGATCGCGCAGACGGCGGCGCTGCTGATTTCAGCAATTTCGGCTCGTTGAAGAGCACTGAAACACGTACAGCGTGGCGCCGGGCCCGAAAATCGTTTGGACATTTCAGCAATTTCGGCTCGTTGAAGAGCACTGAAACGAGATAGCGGTCATCAGAAGTTATGACTGCGATCAGATTTCAGCAATTTCGGCTCGTTGAAGAGCACTGAAACTTATACAACAGTGCGACAAAATTGTCAACATAGTCATTTCAGCAATTTCGGCTCGTTGAAGAGCACTGAAACGCTCACCGGTCGCATCCACCCGCACCTCAAAATTGCATTTCAGCAATTTCGGCTCGTTGAAGAGCACTGAAACACGCGACGGTGAAGATTGATGATGTCGAACTGAACCGCATTTCAGCAATTTCGGCTCGTTGAAGAGCACTGAAACTTCGATACCGACACCGATGCGGGCAAAGAGCGCGCCATTTCAGCAATTTCGGCTCGTTGAAGAGCACTGAAACCGCCGGGCGGCGGTGGGGGAAATCGCACTTATTGGCGATTTCAGCAATTTCGGCTCGTTGAAGAGCACTGAAACGCGCTACTCGTTTCCCTCAGCGCCGATGCTGTCGAAATTTCAGCAATTTCGGCTCGTTGAAGAGCACTGAAACTCAATATCCGCGCGTCCGGCGCGTATTGGCGGTAGATTTCAGCAATTTCGGCTCGTTGAAGAGCACTGAAACGGCAGAGGGTGAGACGTACTCCCCACCCTTCCCGCTATTTCAGCAATTTCGGCTCGTTGAAGAGCACTGAAACCGCCGAAAAGCAGCGTCTTCAGCGTCTCCTCGCCGAATTTCAGCAATTTCGGCTCGTTGAAGAGCACTGAAACATTCGGACGCGAGCATATGATGTGGGATGCGAGAATATTTCAGCAATTTCGGCTCGTTGAAGAGCACTGAAACCGTACAAATTAGGAGCATTCAGGCGCTCTGTTGCGCCTGATTTCAGCAATTTCGGCTCGTTGAAGAGCACTGAAACTTCGCTGGCTGCGAACGCGGCGCGGGGCGCTGCGGAAATTTCAGCAATTTCGGCTCGTTGAAGAGCACTGAAACCCAGCACCCGCGCGGCTTTCGGCGAAATCGCGCCTTCAATTTCAGCAATTTCGGCTCGTTGAAGAGCACTGAAACTGGGTTGGTGCATTCACCGGCGACGGCGACGCGGTATTTCAGCAATTTCGGCTCGTTGAAGAGCACTGAAACCTCTCAACATCTTCCGGCTTCCGGTGCTTCTCCCAATTTCAGCAATTTCGGCTCGTTGAAGAGCACTGAAACTATGTCGTCACGCGCTTCTGCCAGTGTGACCAGGTGCATTTCAGCAATTTCGGCTCGTTGAAGAGCACTGAAACATCGCTTTGCGTACCAGCCGCGCCACCACCGGCGCGGTATTTCAGCAATTTCGGCTCGTTGAAGAGCACTGAAACGTGCGGATCATCCCCGCGCTCGGCGGTTTGCGTCTGGATTTCAGCAATTTCGGCTCGTTGAAGAGCACTGAAACCGCGGGATCGTTGGGCACCCCGCGTCGATCAGTGTGATTTCAGCAATTTCGGCTCGTTGAAGAGCACTGAAACGCGATGCGTACAAACATATGCGATGCGTGCGTTTTCGATTTCAGCAATTTCGGCTCGTTGAAGAGCACTGAAACGCAAAAAGTCCGGCAAGAACTCCAGAGTGCGCCATAATTTCAGCAATTTCGGCTCGTTGAAGAGCACTGAAACACGCACAAAGCGTTCCGCTTCGTCACTCATCCTTCCATTTCAGCAATTTCGGCTCGTTGAAGAGCACTGAAACCCGGAACGGAACAACGCCAGCAGCGCGGGGTCTTCCGAATTTCAGCAATTTCGGCTCGTTGAAGAGCACTGAAACTTTTCGGTGCGCGTCGGAACGTCGTCACCGAAAACGAATTTCAGCAATTTCGGCTCGTTGAAGAGCACTGAAACGGAATATACTTCAACAGCGTCTCAATCGTTTCCCGCGTCGATTTCAGCAATTTCGGCTCGTTGAAGAGCACTGAAACAAACGTAGTACTCCCCGCCGCCGGTGTCTTTCAGCAATTTCAGCAATTTCGGCTCGTTGAAGAGCACTGAAACAGGTGCGTCGGTGATGAGTTCCGTCGCTGCGGCAACGTATTTCAGCAATTTCGGCTCGTTGAAGAGCACTGAAACCATTCCCTCCTTGGCAAGGGTGGTTCATCGCCTGGCATTTCAGCAATTTCGGCTCGTTGAAGAGCACTGAAACTCGTTGACGCGGCGAGGCGCTTGACAATCCCGACGTATTTCAGCAATTTCGGCTCGTTGAAGAGCACTGAAACTGTAGAAGCCCCGCCGACGCTGGCGGGGTTTCTGGGATTTCAGCAATTTCGGCTCGTTGAAGAGCACTGAAACTCGTCATCCTCGCCTGGGCGCTGCGTGAGTTCGCGATTTCAGCAATTTCGGCTCGTTGAAGAGCACTGAAACGTCGAGCGAATCAATATTCACCCCGCGCATCTTTGCGATTTCAGCAATTTCGGCTCGTTGAAGAGCACTGAAACAGTTCCGGCGCGATCTGGGCGAGGTAGCGATACTTCGATTTCAGCAATTTCGGCTCGTTGAAGAGCACTGAAACCCGTAAAAAGCGAAGGGGCGATCCGGCGAACCGGAATTTCAGCAATTTCGGCTCGTTGAAGAGCACTGAAACCCGCCCCGCGCGCAGATGCACAAACCGCGCGCTTCTGATTTCAGCAATTTCGGCTCGTTGAAGAGCACTGAAACCAGCAGTATCTCAACCGCGCCGACACCGAGAACATGAATTTCAGCAATTTCGGCTCGTTGAAGAGCACTGAAACTCAGCGCCCCGACTGCGCTGACTTTCCGGCTCTTCAGATTTCAGCAATTTCGGCTCGTTGAAGAGCACTGAAACCGCACGCGAAAGACGCGCTTCCGGCGTCGAAAGACGAATTTCAGCAATTTCGGCTCGTTGAAGAGCACTGAAACCGTGAACAACACAGAAGTGCGGCTTGAACCGGAAACATTTCAGCAATTTCGGCTCGTTGAAGAGCACTGAAACGTTGCGGAAGAGTACAAGGCGGAAAGGCGGATTGATACAATTTCAGCAATTTCGGCTCGTTGAAGAGCACTGAAACCAATTTCAGTACGATCCAACCCCGCTCGCCCACTCTATTGAATTTCAGCAATTTCGGCTCGTTGAAGAGCACTGAAACGCGAGTACCACGGACCGGGTATCTACCCGTACTGGTATTTCAGCAATTTCGGCTCGTTGAAGAGCACTGAAACGTCGGCTGTGGTGGTTTGGTCGGTATCACGAGCCGGGATTTCAGCAATTTCGGCTCGTTGAAGAGCACTGAAACCGAGGCGCTCGGGCGCGCGGTGGCTCCCCCGGCGGCATTTCAGCAATTTCGGCTCGTTGAAGAGCACTGAAACGCGCTCGCTCCCGCGCGGCGTCGTGGTTGACGTATCATTTCAGCAATTTCGGCTCGTTGAAGAGCACTGAAACAGGGTGACCCCAATGGCCAGTGCCAGAACACCCACGATTTCAGCAATTTCGGCTCGTTGAAGAGCACTGAAACCGCGCTGGCGTGCATTCCCGGCGAGGTGCGCGCGATGATTTCAGCAATTTCGGCTCGTTGAAGAGCACTGAAACGCAGCGCGGTTACGCGCCTATCAGCGTCTCGACAAATTTCAGCAATTTCGGCTCGTTGAAGAGCACTGAAACTCGCGCAGGAACTGGAGCCGCGCGGGGAGCTCGACGATTTCAGCAATTTCGGCTCGTTGAAGAGCACTGAAACGTGCGGGCATTGCGCGGGTGCTGGATGAGCGTCAGCATTTCAGCAATTTCGGCTCGTTGAAGAGCACTGAAACTCGCGGGATGGTCGCCGCGTACCGGGAGTTCGTCTCATTTCAGCAATTTCGGCTCGTTGAAGAGCACTGAAACTATCAATGCGCTTTTTGCGTGACGCACCTCACCGGATTTCAGCAATTTCGGCTCGTTGAAGAGCACTGAAACGTCCAGCACGCGGGTTGCAAGCCCTAAGCGGCTAGATTTCAGCAATTTCGGCTCGTTGAAGAGCACTGAAACTAGAAGTATAAGAACGCAACGACCTTCGCGGTCTGGCGATTTCAGCAATTTCGGCTCGTTGAAGAGCACTGAAACGCGTTGTCGGTGCGGCGTCAGACTGGAGCGGGTCAATATTTCAGCAATTTCGGCTCGTTGAAGAGCACTGAAACGTCGGCTACGGCGCGCTGGAGTTGACCGACGAGGGGGATTTCAGCAATTTCGGCTCGTTGAAGAGCACTGAAACGCAGATACGCGAATACCTCGATTGCCAGACTTGCCGCGATTTCAGCAATTTCGGCTCGTTGAAGAGCACTGAAACTGTTGAGCCAAGCTGCAAATCGTTGTACGAGCATCGCGTATTTCAGCAATTTCGGCTCGTTGAAGAGCACTGAAACCGTGCACCTGGCGATCGTCCAGCACGCGCCCAATGCATTTCAGCAATTTCGGCTCGTTGAAGAGCACTGAAACCGTGTCGCTCGATCTCGACGTATACGACGCGCGGCAGATTTCAGCAATTTCGGCTCGTTGAAGAGCACTGAAACGTCGTTCACGCCCGCTCCGTGGCGCGCGAAAGACGGTATTTCAGCAATTTCGGCTCGTTGAAGAGCACTGAAACGGCGTGTGCGTGGTATACTGAGCGCGTAGACGGTTATCAGATTTCAGCAATTTCGGCTCGTTGAAGAGCACTGAAACTGGTGTCGTAGATGTTGGCATCAACCAAATGCGCTTCGATTTCAGCAATTTCGGCTCGTTGAAGAGCACTGAAACGCATATACATCAGCGCCGTGTAATCCGCTATGCCGCCCAATTTCAGCAATTTCGGCTCGTTGAAGAGCACTGAAACTTACTACAATTTCAATTACGCGCAAAAAACAATTGGATTTCAGCAATTTCGGCTCGTTGAAGAGCACTGAAACGGTACAACCGTACCAGCCATCAGTTCGCCCAGCAGGATTTCAGCAATTTCGGCTCGTTGAAGAGCACTGAAACGTACGATTGCGTAATCGCTTACGTCCGCCGCCCAGATTTCAGCAATTTCGGCTCGTTGAAGAGCACTGAAACATCCCCGCAAACCAGCGCGTCCGCGCGGGCGCTCTGGATTTCAGCAATTTCGGCTCGTTGAAGAGCACTGAAACACCGCACCTGGTCGCACTGGCAAAAGCGCGTGACATTTCAGCAATTTCGGCTCGTTGAAGAGCACTGAAACGTCGGCGCTTCGCGGCGACGGCGGATCGGATGGCGTCATTTCAGCAATTTCGGCTCGTTGAAGAGCACTGAAACGAGATATGCGAAAATTGCTACGGTCATACGAGTTATAATTTCAGCAATTTCGGCTCGTTGAAGAGCACTGAAACGACCGCGCGCCGCACTCTCTACCCCGCTCCGTATTCCATTTCAGCAATTTCGGCTCGTTGAAGAGCACTGAAACTCAACCGCGCGCGCCAGAACGGGTGTGCGATCCACAATTTCAGCAATTTCGGCTCGTTGAAGAGCACTGAAACATCTGCTGGCAGCGCTTCCAGCAGACAAGGTCGATGTTCATTTCAGCAATTTCGGCTCGTTGAAGAGCACTGAAACGGAACCTGGTTTGCGGATGTCTATGTACGATACACCATTTCAGCAATTTCGGCTCGTTGAAGAGCACTGAAACAGCTCTTGTTTGTCAAGCGAGTTGATGTCAACCCCGATTTCAGCAATTTCGGCTCGTTGAAGAGCACTGAAACTTGATCCCTAACCGCTGTCACAACACCGGCATTTCATTTCAGCAATTTCGGCTCGTTGAAGAGCACTGAAACTCGGGTTTCGATTTGCAGCACCGTCCGCTGAGAGTAATTTCAGCAATTTCGGCTCGTTGAAGAGCACTGAAACCTGATAGTCTGCTGTCGCTCATTCAATCGCTCAAGGATTTCAGCAATTTCGGCTCGTTGAAGAGCACTGAAACCGTTGAAGTAGCGCAGCAGCGGCTGGATGGTCTCCTGATTTCAGCAATTTCGGCTCGTTGAAGAGCACTGAAACGATAGGAACCTGAAAAGTTACAAGTTGTGCCGCACGATTTCAGCAATTTCGGCTCGTTGAAGAGCACTGAAACTCTGAAAGGATAGTAGTCAAAAAGTTCAATAATAGGTATTTCAGCAATTTCGGCTCGTTGAAGAGCACTGAAACCCACGACCGCGCGCGACTCACGATCCCTCAGTGCGAGATTTCAGCAATTTCGGCTCGTTGAAGAGCACTGAAACGATGAATTCCAACTGAAGTTGGGTGCGCTGGTGGTGTTGATTTCAGCAATTTCGGCTCGTTGAAGAGCACTGAAACGCTACGCAACAGGTATGCAGATCGGATGTACAACGCATTTCAGCAATTTCGGCTCGTTGAAGAGCACTGAAACCTCTTGTGATCCTTCGGCGCGCTACCAGGCGTTTCGATTTCAGCAATTTCGGCTCGTTGAAGAGCACTGAAACCCGCTAACTGGACGAGGGCAACCGGCAACGCCCAGCATTTCAGCAATTTCGGCTCGTTGAAGAGCACTGAAACGGTGTGGCTACGCCGGGATGGGGAATTGGTACTGGCATTTCAGCAATTTCGGCTCGTTGAAGAGCACTGAAACTGGACTGCACGCGCTGGGTGGATGTCGATGATGACATTTCAGCAATTTCGGCTCGTTGAAGAGCACTGAAACTCCATCAGATCGCCAACGAGCGAGCCATCCCACGAATTTCAGCAATTTCGGCTCGTTGAAGAGCACTGAAACTAACGTTTGCGTTGAAGAACCGCAGCAGCGGTTGGATATTTCAGCAATTTCGGCTCGTTGAAGAGCACTGAAACGTTCCTTTGGCGGATCGGATCACAATGATGTTGGGGATTTCAGCAATTTCGGCTCGTTGAAGAGCACTGAAACAACATCATTCATCAGCATTCCGTACAATATTTACGGATTTCAGCAATTTCGGCTCGTTGAAGAGCACTGAAACTCGGGAAAACCGCCAACAAGATGGCTTTCGGTCATAGATTTCAGCAATTTCGGCTCGTTGAAGAGCACTGAAACACCGGTTGACCGGGCGCGTCTCGTACAGTGCCCAGGATTTCAGCAATTTCGGCTCGTTGAAGAGCACTGAAACTATAAGGTATGCCGCTTCATTCATTGCAGCCCAAAGATTTCAGCAATTTCGGCTCGTTGAAGAGCACTGAAACGTCAGCTTAATGTGACGCGCGGCATCGTGGTCTACTAATTTCAGCAATTTCGGCTCGTTGAAGAGCACTGAAACCGCGGCGGCGCTGCGGACGGCGATTGCGGCTTTGAATTTCAGCAATTTCGGCTCGTTGAAGAGCACTGAAACGGAAAGCCCCGCCATCCAGTTACACGCGGCCGCATAATTTCAGCAATTTCGGCTCGTTGAAGAGCACTGAAACTCACTAACGTGACCGGGCAGGGTTCCATTCTGGCGATTTCAGCAATTTCGGCTCGTTGAAGAGCACTAAAACCAGCGATAGTGTCAAACACGTATACCTGGCTTTCGATTTCAGCAATTTCGGCTCGTTGAAGAGCACTGAAACGTCTGGCGGTATTACGCGGGCATCGGTCGCTGGTTCGATTTCAGCAATTTCGGCTCGTTGAAGAGCACTGAAACAGGTTTGGTGTATGTGTTCGGCAACCTTGACGAGGCATTTCAGCAATTTCGGCTCGTTGAAGAGCACTGAAACTGTAGACCTTAGCGGGCTGGATGCACTCTATCCAGTAATTTCAGCAATTTCGGCTCGTTGAAGAGCACTGAAACACTTATGTTCGCAATGTTGTAGGTTTGCAAGTTTCGATTTCAGCAATTTCGGCTCGTTGAAGAGCACTGAAACGCGCGAGGAACGCGAACACTCCGGCGACCGGATCGAATTTCAGCAATTTCGGCTCGTTGAAGAGCACTGAAACTCTACTCCGACCTGCACGCCGCCGCAAAGCGACTGCATTTCAGCAATTTCGGCTCGTTGAAGAGCACTGAAACGCTCATACGTCACACCGATATCGACGCGATCCAAAATTTCAGCAATTTCGGCTCGTTGAAGAGCACTGAAACCGTTGATGTTCCACCTGCGGCGCGGCGACGTTGCGGATTTCAGCAATTTCGGCTCGTTGAAGAGCACTGAAACACCGACGGCGAGTAAATGAACACATCAACGTCTCTGAGATTTCAGCAATTTCGGCTCGTTGAAGAGCACTGAAACGGCAGCGAGATTTGCGCCTCCACGTCGTATGCCGCTATTTCAGCAATTTCGGCTCGTTGAAGAGCACTGAAACTTGGTCGGCCATAAGCGAACGGATCGAGTTGAGCGCAGAAATTTCAGCAATTTCGGCTCGTTGAAGAGCACTGAAACATTGTGTTTTGCGGGGAGGTGCATATGTCCTGTGCATTTCAGCAATTTCGGCTCGTTGAAGAGCACTGAAACAGACCCACTGCGTCGCTGCGACCAGCACCTGGATCGATTTCAGCAATTTCGGCTCGTTGAAGAGCACTGAAACGCTTCTGCCAGTGCGACCAGACGCGGTAGAGGTCGATTTCAGCAATTTCGGCTCGTTGAAGAGCACTGAAACTTTTTGCGATCTGCCGCGTCGTCTTCCGGTACGTTATTTCAGCAATTTCGGCTCGTTGAAGAGCACTGAAACATCTGATGGCGCACCCGTACCAACGCGGCTCCTGGGATTTCAGCAATTTCGGCTCGTTGAAGAGCACTGAAACGCAGCGTACACAGAGTTGGTGCTGTGCCGGGATATCTATTTCAGCAATTTCGGCTCGTTGAAGAGCACTGAAACGCTGCCGACGGTCGATTTTCGCTCAGATAGCCCGCTGAATTTCAGCAATTTCGGCTCATTGAAGAGCACTGAAACCTTCGCTTTTGAAGGAGTATCGAAATGCGTGTACGATTTCAGCAATTTCGGCTCGTTGAAGAGCACTGAAACTCGCTGCATACGCTTCCGCGCCCGAAACAAAAATCTCGATTTCAGCAATTTCGGCTCGTTGAAGAGCACTGAAACTTGTGGACGCCCCGC
>Ga0308397_1001580_pt1 | contig 12653 bp, 10 predicted proteins | sample Hotspr20SampleT8_FD_202356 | JGI IMG/M metagenome (GOLD analysis project Ga0308397, IMG submission 202356) | Hot spring phototrophic mat microbial communities from Mushroom Spring, Yellowstone National Park, Wyoming, United States - 20051001_T8 ...
CGCTCGCTTCAACTATATCAGTAGAAGCTCCTCTGCCATAATATGCTTTTTCGTCTATTTTAATTCTAACGTTAGCTTCGCCAAGAGGCTGTCTTCCGGATGTGACAGAACGAACCATATAAGTTTCAACCACAGGCTTGACTCCTATAGCTTTATCAATTGCGTTAAAAACCGCGTCTACGGGTCCATCTCCAGTAGAAGATTGCTCTATTGAACTATCTTGATTTTTCAATTTAATTGTAGCCGTAGGAATCGTATCGGCGCCAGCTACAAAGTGAAAATACGATAATTCGTAAAATTCGTTTTTAACTCCTAATTCGTCGCCCATTAAAATTCTCAAATCTTCGTCAAAAACTTCTTTTTTAGTATCGGCAAGAGCTAAAAACTTTTCATAAATATTTTTCAATTCTTCTTCGTTTGGGAAGTATCCTAATTCGTTTAATCGAACTTTTAAGCCGTGTTTTCCCGAATGTCTTCCTAATACAATTTTTGTTCTTTGAGCGCCAACAGATTCTGGCGTTATTATTTCATAAGTCATTCGATTCTTTAAAACGCCGTCTTGATGTATTCCCGACTCATGAGCGAAAGCATTATCGCCGACAATAGCTTTGTTTGGTTGAACAATAAGACCCGTCAAGCCCGAAACCATTCTGCTTGTGTTGTAAATTTCTTTTGTATTTATTTCATGATAATACTCAGACCAAAAATCTTTTCGAGTCAACAATGCCATAGCGACTTCTTCAAGCGAAGCATTTCCCGCTCTTTCTCCAATGCCATTTATGGTACATTCAACTTGTCGAGCTCCGCCTTTAACTGCGGCAAGCGTATTTGCGACAGCTAAACCAAGATCATTATGACAATGTACGCTTAAAATTACTTTATTAATATTTTTAACGCGTTTTTTTAATTCTAAAAATTTTTGATAAAATTCTTCGGGCATAACATAACCGGTTGTATCTGGAATATTTATCGTCGTAGCTCCAGCTTCAATAGCCGCTTCCACCACGTCGACAAGATAACCTATATCGGTTCTTCCAGCGTCTTCAGCGGAAAATTGAACGTCGTCGACCAAACTTTTTGCAAATGAAACCGCGTCAATAGTCATTTTTATTACAGTTTCTCTTTTCTCTTTCAGAGAAACGCCATATTTAGAATCCCCAAATTTTCCCAATATATGTATATCGCTTGTCGATGAAAAAGTATGTATTCTCGGATATTTTGCATTTCGCATTGCGCTATACGCGCATTTTATATCGTCTTCTTTTGCTCTGCATAAAGAAGATATAATTTTATCTGATTCATCAGATATTCTTTTTACGGCTTCAAATTGAGCTGGCGAAGATATTGGAAAACCTGCTTCTATTACGTCGACGTTTAATTTAGACAATTGACGAGCAATTTCAACTTTTTCATTTACGCTCAAAGAAGCGCCCGGCGATTGTTCGCCATCTCTCAAAGTCGTATCAAAAAAAATTATTTTTTCTTTCATATCCATCTCTCCTTTTCTTTCAGACATCTTGATAAATTTTAATTTCGCTTAAAACTTTCTTTAAATTTTCCACTACGATATTTGCAAATTCATCAGTCGAAGCAAGTTTGCCGCCATTGCTCATTATTTCCGCGGTTCTATATCCTTCGGCAAGAGTAATTTCGCAGGCTTTTTCAATAGCCAAAGCTGCTTTTTTATTATTCAAAGAATACTCAAAAAGCATAGCCGCCGATAGAATTGCCGCTAGAGGATTAGCTTTATTTTGTCCCGCTATATCAGGAGCGGAACCATGAACTGGCTCGTATAAAGCATGTTTATATCCAATAGAGGCGGAAGGAAGCATTCCTAAACTTCCAACAATAACGCCGCTTATATCGCTTAATATATCGCCGAACAAATTTGAAGTGACTATTACGTCAAATTGTTTTGGATTTCTTACAATTTGCATCGCTGCATTATCCACATACATATGATTTAATTTAACGTCTGGAAATTCTTTTGATATTTCTATCATTACATTTCGCCAAAATTGAGAAACTTCTAAAACGTTAGCTTTATCAACCGAAGTTAATATTTTTTTTCTTTTGACAGCTATTTCAAAAGCTTTTTTAGCAATACGTTCCACTTCATATTTTCTATAAAGCATAGTATTAAAGCCTTTTTCAGAGTCGAACCCTCTTGGCTCGCCGAAATAAATTCCTCCTGTTAGTTCGCGAACGACTATAAAATCAACATTTTCAATAATATGATTTTTCAAAGCAGAAGTATCGGCGCTCGATGAGTAAGCCTTAGCGGGTCGAATATTTGCATATAGCTCCAAACTTTTTCTTAATTTCAACAAAGCCGCTTCTGGTTTCAAATTATGCGGCAAATCTTCCCATTTATAACCTCCGACAGCTCCTAAAAAAACGGCATTTGAATTATAGCATTTATTCAATGTGTCGTCTGTTAAAGGCGTTCCAAACTTTTCATAAGAACAACCTCCAATTAATCCATATTCAAAATCAAAAGAGTATCCCCAAAAATCGGCTATTGTTTTAATAACTTTCATAGCGGCAGAAATAACCTCTTTGCCAATTCCATCGCCAGGCAAAATCATTAATTTAAAATTCATATATCTTTATCCTTTCATATTTTTATCAACCAACTCATCATTTCTCTAAGCTTCGAGCCAACTTTTTCAATTGGGTGCTCTCTATTCTCTTTACGCAATTTAGTCATTAAAGGCAATCCATTTTTGCATTCGGATAGCCACTCTTCAGCGAATTTTCCAGATTGAATTTCATACAATATTTTTTTCATTTCATTTTTTATTTCTTTTGTGATAATTCTTGGACCGCGAGTCATACCGCCGTACTCAGCCGTATCGCTTACAGAATAATTCATTCGTGAAAGTCCCCCTTCATAATATAAATCTACGATTAATTTCATTTCATGCATACATTCGAAATATGCTAACTCTGGAGGATAACCTGCTTCGACTAAAGTTTCAAATCCCGCTTTAATTAATTCGGCGCTTCCTCCGCAAAGAACTGCTTGTTCTCCAAATAGATCCGTTTCAGTTTCGTCTTTAAATGTTGTTTCAATTACGCCAGCTCTTGTTCCTCCGATTCCTTTTGCCCAGGCAAGCGCCGTTTCTTTAGCTGTTCCCGAATAATTTTGATGAACGGCAATTAAACAAGGGACTCCGCTTCCTTCAGTAAAAACTCTTCTGACAAGATGTCCTGGTCCTTTCGGAGCGATCATAATTACGTCGACATTTGAAGGAGGAACTATTTGCTTATAATTAATATTAAATCCATGTCCAAAAGCTAAAGTAGAACCCGCCTTTAAATTAGGAGCAATTTCAGAATAATAAACGCTTTTTTGAGTTTGATCGGGCAAAAGTATCATTATTATATCGGCTTTTTTCACTGCGTCGGCAACTGAATAAACTTCAAAACCAAAATTCTTAGCTTTTTCAACAGAAGGGGAATTTAATCGCAAGCCAACAATAACATCCATTCCGCTATCTTTTAAATTTAAAGCATGGGCATGCCCTTGACTGCCAAAACCAAGAACAGCAATTTTTTTATTTTGCAAATATTTTAAATCGGCGTCCGAATCGTAATAAACTTTAATCATTTGCTTCCTCCGAATTATTTTTTGTTAAACTTCTTTCTTGTTCTCCGCGCTTTAATGCTACCATCCCTGAGCGCGCAATTTCAATTATTCCATAAGGCAATAAAATATTTATTGCCGCGTCAATTTTATCTGGGGGACCAGTTATTTCAACCATAATAGATTTATTTGTTATATCAACAACTTTGCCTTGAAAAATTTCGCAAATATCTAAAATTTCAGAACGCGTTCCTTTTTTGTAGCTGACAGAAATTAAAGCTAATTCGCGATATACCGCTTTTGTTTTTGTCAAATCGACTACTTTATAAGTTTCAATTAATCGGTTAAGCTGCTTAATTATTTGATCGATTATTTTATCGTCCCCCGACGTGACAAGAGTCATTCTTGAGACTTCTTTATTTTCTGTTTCTCCTATTGAAATGCTAGAAATATTAAAACCTTTGCCGCTAAATAAAGCTGAAACGCGATTAAAAGCGCCGAATTTGTTTTCTAGTAAAACGCTAATAACTCTTTGCATATATAATATTAATTTTATTTTTTATAAATCATTCTTTTGAAGCAAGCCTTCTTACTAACATTTTATCAACCGCTCCTCCCGCTGGCACCATTGGCATCACCAAATCTGCTTTCACAACCTGACAATCAACAACCACAGGCTTATCGTTTACTTTAAATACTTCATCTAAAACATTGTCAAATTCGCTAATAGAAGATACTCTTACAGCCGCGCAACCAAAGGCTTCAGCCACTTTAACAAAATCAGGATTGCTATCAGATAGATCAGTAAAACTATATTTTTCTCCATGAAATAATTCTTGCCATTGTCTTACCATACCGAGATAAGAATTATTTATGATAAATATCTTCAAAGGTATTTTATTGTAAACTGCGGTAACCAATTCTTGAATATTCATTTGAAAACCTCCATCCCCAGTAATTACAATTATTGAATCATTTGGTCTCGAAAAATACGCTCCAATTCCAGCAGGCAATCCAAACCCCATTGTTCCTAAACCCCCGCTAGTTATTAAAGATCTTGGTTTAGTAAATTTATAATATTGAGCCGTCCACATTTGATGTTGCCCTACGTCTGTAACTACGATGCTATTTCCTTTTGTATAATTAGAAAGTTGCTCAATTACATATTCTGTTCTTAATTGTCCGTCGGCTGTATCATAATTCATAGGACATTCTTTTTTCCATTCATTAATCTGTTTCCACCAATCATCAACATCCGGCGAGGAATTCATCTCCGCGGCAATTGAAGCTACAACATGTTTTACATCGCCAACAATTGGCAAATCAACGTAAACATTTTTATCTATAACCGCTGGATCTATATCAACGTGAATTTTGTATGATTTTTTTGAAAACATATCTATTCTTCCAGTAACTCTATCGTCAAATCTAGCTCCTAATGCGACTAACAAATCGCATTCGCTTATAGCCTTATTTGCCCAATATGTTCCATGCATTCCAAGCATTCCTAAAGAAAGCTCGTCGGTTCCAGGAAAAGCTCCTAAGCCATGTAAAGTCATAGCTACTGGCAATTTGTGTTCTTTTGCCAAGAGGCGCAATTCCCGAGTTCCGCCAGACATTATGACTCCGCCGCCTACATACAACAAAGGTTTTTTTGAATTTTTAATTTTCTCTGCGGCCTTTTTTATTTGATTGGCATTGCCAATATAATTCGGTTTATAACCTTTTAATTCTATTATCTCGGGATACTTAAATTCGCAAGTAGAATTTATAACATCTTTTGGCAAATCTACAAGAACAGGACCAGGTCTGCCAGTAGACGCGATGTGAAACGCGGCTTTTATTGTAGCGGCAAGATCTTTTACGTCAAGAACCTGATAATTATGTTTTGTTATCGGTCTGGTTATACCTACAATATCAGCTTCTTGAAAAGCATCTTTACCAATTAAACCGCTTGGAACTTGTCCAGTAAAAACAACTATAGGAACAGAATCCATATAAGCATCGGCAATGCCAGTTACAGTATTTGTAGCTCCTGGGCCTGAAGTAACAAGAACCACTCCAACTTTTCCGCTAGCCTTTGCGTAACCCTCCGCCATATGAACAGCGCCTTGCTCATGTCTTACAAGAATATGACGAGGCTTTTCGCAATTATATAATTCTTCATATATCTTTAAAACGGCTCCGCCGGGATAGCCAAAAATATATTCCACATTTTCTTTTCTCAAACACTCAAGAAATATTTGAGCTCCATTCATAACATTTTTTGTTGTTTTCATATATTACTCCTTTTAATTAGGATTTTTTCAAATTAATCATTTATTTTTAATACTGCTCCTTTCGAAGCGGATGTTACAAATTTTGAATATCTTAAAAGATAGCCAGTTTTAATTTTTGGCTCGAAAGGTTTTAATTTTTTTCGTCTTTCGTTTAATTCTTCTTCGCTTACCAGCAATTCTAATTTTTTATTTTCGATATCGATTGAAATCAAATCTCCATTTTTTGCCAAAGCTATAGGTCCTCCAGCAGCCGCTTCTGGAGAAACATGACCTATACACGCTCCGCGAGTTCCGCCTGAAAATCTCCCGTCTGTAATCAACGCCACTTTGTCTCCTAAACCTAAGCCCATTATAGCGCTTGTAGGCGCAAGCATTTCAGGCATTCCTGGACCTCCTTTAGGTCCTTCGTATCTTATGACAACTACATCTCCTGCTTTAACGTCGCCGCTTAAAATCTTTTCCAAAGCCTCTTCTTGCGATTCATAAATTTTTGCTGGACCGACAAATTTATACATACTCTTATCCATCGCTCCAATTTTAACAACAGCTCCTTCGGGAGCCAAATTGCCAAACAATATCCGCAATCCCCCGCTATTCAAATATGCATTTTCAATTTTTCTAATTACTTTTTCATTTTTTATATTTGCATTTGCAATATTCTCTCTTAAAGTTTTTCCAGTTACAGTTATGCAGTCTCCATTAATCAATCCTGCTATATCTAATTCTCTTAATATAGCCGATATTCCCCCAGCCTCGTCTACATCTTCTATAAAGACATCTTTAGTTGCAGGACTTACTTTGCATAGATAAGGCGTTTTATCGGAAATATCATTAATTTTTTTCAAATCGAAATTTATTCCAGCTTCTCGCGCTATCGCTATAGTATGCAAAATTGTGTTTGTGCTTCCTCCCATAGCCATATCTAAGGCAAATGCGTTTTCGAAAGCTTTTTCAGTCATAATATCGCGAGGCTTTAAATCTTTATTTATTAAATCTATGATTTTTTTTGCCGCCGCTTTAGCAAGATCTTTTCGTCTTTCTGATATCGCTAAAATAGTTCCATTTCCAGGCAAAGCCATTCCAAGAGCTTCTAATAGACAGTTCATAGAATTTGCCGTAAACATACCTGCGCAAGATCCGCATGTAGGGCACGCATTATTTTCTATTTCTTTTAATTCTTCTTCATTTATTTCTCCTGCGACATATTTTCCAACGCCTTCAAATGATGAAATCAAATCAATTCTTTGATTATTTTTTAATTTTCCAGCTTTCATTGGACCGCCAGATATAAATATAGTCGGTATATTTACCCTTGCCGCTGCCATTAACATCCCTGGAACTATTTTATCGCAATTTGGGATGCAAATCATTCCATCGAATCTATGAGCTTCTATCATCGTTTCAACAGAATCCGCAATAATTTCTCTGCTAGCAAGCGAATATCTCATCCCAATATGTCCCATCGCTATCCCATCGTCTACGCCTATTGTGTTAAATTCAAAAGGAACGCCGTCAGCTTCTCTAACCGCTTCTTTTACTATCCTGCCAAATTCCTGCAAATGCGCGTGACCTGGAACAATATCTACATAAGAATTTACTATAGCTATGAAAGGCTTATTAAAGTCTTCGTCGGATTTTATTGCTCCTGTCGCTTTTAACAAACTTCTATGCGGAGTTTTTTCAATTCCTTTTTTAATTAAGTTTGACCTCATTTCTTCCTCAATTTTTTAATATATTAAGCCCATAACGTATAAATTCCCTGGTAGGTTTTGCCAACCCCTTGCATAAAATAAAACTCTGGGATTGACAAAACCTATTTATAAATTAATTAGAATAATAATTGATAGTAGGGATAATACATTGGAAAGAATAATGGAATTTATTACGCGGGCAGAATATAATATTTCAAAAAAAGAAAAATTTAATTTTTTTTCTTTGGATCTTGCTTTATTGTCGTTTTTGTAAACAATATTTTTTTGGAAATTTTCCACAATATCTCAAAAATTTCTAAAGCAAAATTATAAATTATTTTGATATTTGTCAAGCTTTTTTTTAAGATTTTTTGCATATTTATGCGCATAATGACAAATATTGTATTTTAAAACGATTACACAATTTTTTAAACTAAAATATATTTTAATTAATTTATCAAAATGATAGCTATGTTTTCTATCAAGCATTCTTTTCAATATTGACAATATTATTAAAGAATATAATTCTATTGAATTTTTATTAAAATTTAGAATAAACTATAAGAGAAGCCTACTATAATAAAACTTTAAACCTCTCGATATTTCTCATTTTCAGATAATGAACAATAAACAATAACTTTTTAAAGCTATCATTTAATTAATATTTAAATAATAATTTCTAAATATTAAAATAATATTAAAAGATTTACCTTTAATAAATAAAATGAGGTTTAATATGAATAAAAAAATTTTATTCCTCTTGTTTTTGATAATATATTTATTTCCATTTATCTTTTCAAAAGCCGCTAATTTAAGCGACTCGCTTTTGTCTATCGCGCAAATTGAATTGCCTTATACACTTATCTACGACGACGGCGTAGAACGAAAAGTTTATCCTTCATTTGAAATTTTAAATGAGCAGAACGAAATTGTTTTAAAGCGCCCTTCTTCTTACGACGCTTTTCCTACAATATCGCTAAAATCTGGGATATATAAAATTATTTATAAAAATAAAAATGGAGAAAAAATTAAAAAAAATAATTAAAATCGAAACTAAAAACAAATAAGTTTTAATTGTTAATTTATCAAAATTAGTCGTTACTTTATGATATTATAAATCATTTATTAACTGCAATAAAGCAAGTTGCCAATTAAAAATCTTTAAGATGTAATAAAAATTTAATTTTGTTGTTTCTCTTCAAACTAATGTTTAGCATTCTTATTTAGCTTTTTATCACGAAAATAAAAACAATCAGCAAAAGTACTCTAATTTAATCATTGAATTATCAATTTTCTAAGCTGTAGAATAAATTCATAATTAGATTTAAAATACCATTTTTTTCATATTCATACCCTGTTAGAATATTGTAAAAAATTGTTTGTAAAAGTTTGAAATTGAATTTAAAACAAAAAAGCCTCGCTTTTTTCAAGCGAGGCTTCAATAAGTTGGAGATTCTTATTTTATTAACATCATTTTCTTTGTTAATACTACATTATTGACTGTCATTCTATATACATAAGTTCCAGACGCTAATTTTGAAGCGTCAAATCTGACATATGATTTTCCGGCTGGCTTATACTCGTTAACTAAAGTAGCAATTTCTTTGCCTAACATATCGTAAACTTTTATAGAAACATGTCCAGCTTCTGGCAATGAGTAAACAATGTAGGTTTCCGGATTGAATGGGTTCGGGTAATTTTGCTCTAATGTATAACCGCTAATTGCGATATTTTCATCTCCTACGCTTACAGTGGCAGTTTTTGATAATCTTATTACTGGAGGATAAGCGGAACCGCCAAAGGCGCCTAGGAAAGCATATAATTTTTGATTAGGATTATCCAAATAAAAAGCTAAACCTCTATTTCTTTCATCTTCCCACTTGTTGGGATCTGGATCCTGAAATACCCATTTCATTGAATCTACAACTTTCCAAGTTCTTACGTCAAAACATAAATAAACGCCTTCATATCCATTGAAAGTTGAAGCAGGTCGGTCATTATATGAGCCAATGCTTAACCATAACCAATTTTCATTTCTAGGATCCCAAGATCCAGTTTCGCATCTCATTCCTCTTAAAATAGAATCTTTAACTGTAAATGGGCTAAATACATCCTGTCTGCTATATATTACTAAACCTGGCTTTTTTCCTGTATATCTTGGGACATAAATTGTATTGCCATCTTTGGAAATTGTAAACCATCTGCCTATTTCTTTTATAGTATCTACGGCATTTTCTGCAAAGGTTAAATCTTGATTCAATATTACTAAAGGATAATTGCCTAAAACATACGCCAAATAAATATTATCATTTTCAGCTCCAACGGCATTTGTCAAAGAACTTGCTCCAACATACATCTCTTTTACTTGAGCGTCGTAAGTTTGATAATTAACCTTAAACAATCTGGAACCTGCTGAAACTAAAACATTTCCTTCTTTTGTTAAACCCATACCTCTATAATTCAATTGAAGAGGATAAATTGTATCTTTAATTGTTAATTTAAGAATTCTTTGAGCTAAAGTTCCGTCTTGATTATAAACTAAAATTGGAATCGCTTTTACTTTTTTTCCCGCTTGATTTACCACTGAATCATTAACATTTGCTCCAGTATTCCATGGAGCTATCCAGACTTTGCCATCTGGCGTAACGACAATGCCATGAATTCCGGAAGCAACTTTTTGTGTTTTTTGTAAAGAATCTGGCCAAGGACCGTCATATTGCCAAGAAGATTGAGCTTTGACAGCATAAGCTAATGTAAATGCGAAGACTAATGTTAAAAGTTTTTTCATAATAGATACTCCTTTTTTTGTGATTGCTTATGGGTTAATTGCTTAGAGCATAATTAGGGGCGCCTTGTTTTAATGTATTTACTTTTACTATTATATTTGTTTCCTTATCGTTTAATCTTTCTCTTGCGTAAATTAAATTTGTTTCGCTATCCCAAGCAAATCCTAATACTTTGCCTTTTAAAACACCGGGATAGAAAACTTCAACTCTTTTATCGGGATATATTATATATATTGGATCGTCTGCTAAATCAGTTCCCACATAAATATTGCCTTCGTTATCTAAGGTTATAGCTTTAACGAAACAAGAACGTATATCAGAAATAACCGCCATTTGTTCTAAATTATCCAAATCTAAATCGCCATTTGATAAAACTGGAACTTTATAAACCCTTTCCTTACCAACAATTGTTCCTCCAAAATATAAAGCCCCCTTAAAATATCTAATTCCTCTAATAATTGAACCCGTAAATGGCAAAGTAAATGATTTAAAGTCATTAATATCTGTTCTTTTAACCTTATAAATTTTAGTAGTCGAGCCCGCGGACCAAATATAATCATTGTTGTCAAAATCTAAATCTAGCATATTATCTCTGCTATTATAAATTCGCCAAGGCGAATTTGAAGGCGTTTGACCTTCGATAACCTTCCAGATGCCTTCCCGATTTCTACAAGCATAAATTGTTTGATCTTTAGAACAATATTTCATGCCCGTCCAGAAAGGCTCTTGTCCTTTAGGCGCAAATAATCTATCTCCATTTTTAGAAAGCTTATATGTGCCAATTGCTTCATTGTATAGAAATTTGGTAAAATATATGCTGTCGCTTTGATCGACAGTCAAACCGCCGACTAATTTAACTACTTTTTCATAATCGTAAGTTTTTAAGGCTGAAACGAGTTTTACAATTTTCTTATTGCTAATTTTATCAGAATTTAGTTTTACAATTTTAACTTCAATAGAATCGCCAGTTAGAATAGGAGCTTTTGCCTTTAAAACATTGCCATCTTTAGAGATTACAGTTCCCTTTTTATTATTAAAATAAACCCAATGATTGCTTGCAGAATCGTCGAGATTTTCAGCGGTAATATCAAAAACTGTAACTCCTGAGAGGCCTAAAGATGGTCTTATTGAGATTATGTTTGCCGCTTCTGCTCCTGAAGTATATAATTTATCCGCTGTTGGCAGATTTTCATCAGCGCAATTCCAGGAAAGAATTGATATTAAGATTATTGCTCCAAAATATTTTATCGTTTTCATTTTCTAATTCCTTATTTTTATTAGAATCCTAAAAGAGAGCTGCCAAAAGTTATTGAAATTCTGTGAACATTGTCAAAAACTTCCCATTTAGAAAAAGAATAATCAAAACCTAAATCTTTAAATTTCAAGCCAACGCCAAAATTATAACTTTGCTCGTCTGTTGGATTTATATAACCAAATCTCAAAGATAAAGAGCTAAACGCCGTATATTCAAGACCAAAATTAATTTGTTCTTTATAATCTCTTGGTTTAGTTCCGTTTACAGAAACTAATAAACTATGTTCGTTGGAAGGTATATCGTATAAATCTAAAACATTCATCGATAACCCAATTTTCATCGTTAAAGGCAATTGAAAACTTTCTTTTACATATTCTATTTCAGGCGAGAAATTTCTGATGACTATTCCTAAAGTTAAACTTTTGAAACCAGTTTTGTATAAAACGCCAAAGTCATAGGCTATTACATTTTTATCAAATTTTTTATTTTTATATATTCTATTATTCAAATTATCTAAAGTAAAAGCGTAAGGATGAGTTCCTAAATCCTGATATACATACTTAACCATGCCGCCTACTGAAAAAAGCTCCGATATTTCATACGAATAGGAAACTCCCGCATAAAATGCTGTAGGCTTATAAGTTCCTAAACTATCATAGCTATCGCCCGCTCTGACTGTTCTAATAAATTCTCCATAATCAACGTTTTGAAAAGCAAAACCAATTACTCCATACTTAGCTTCCATAGGAGCGAAAGAAAGAGCGGCAGTAGTATATTTAATGTCAGCAATAAAATTCATAATTCCCAAATTTCCGCTAAATAGAGCTCTCTGCCTTGAACCAGCCGCGGGATTGTAATATAACGAAGATGCTTCGTTATTTTCAACTGACACTACGGCTTCGCCTAATCCTATCATTCGAGCGTCTGCGTTAATGCTTAAAAATTTCATTCCGGATTGAGCCAATTTAACTCTTTCTTGAGCATATGAAAGAGCAGTAAAAAATAAGATTGCAAATAATAATGACGATGAATATATTTTTATTTTCATTTCTA
>Ga0308397_1001581_pt1 | contig 12650 bp, 9 predicted proteins | sample Hotspr20SampleT8_FD_202356 | JGI IMG/M metagenome (GOLD analysis project Ga0308397, IMG submission 202356) | Hot spring phototrophic mat microbial communities from Mushroom Spring, Yellowstone National Park, Wyoming, United States - 20051001_T8 ...
GTCCAGGCCGACGCTGTAGCTTCCCTGCCTCATCTTCAAACTGTCCAGGCCGAGGCTGCGGCTTCCCTGCCCGATCATCATGCAGCTTCCCTGTCTCATCAGCAGTCGGCATGGACCGCGGAGACGGAGACCGCTCGGCGAACGCGACGACGATCCCCATCGTCTGAGCCTTCACCGGCAGCAGCATCGGGGGCACCCCCTCATGCAGTCCCCAGTGCCGGCAGTTCCCCGAAGGGTAGTCCGGATGAAGCAAGATTGTCAAATACTACTGCTGAGCGGCAAGGGCGACGGCAACTCGTGGAATCAGGGGATACTCTCCCTGTCCCCGCAGAAAAATTGCGGCATGAATTGCAGGAATTAATCTGTCATGCTATGAATAGAAACCGACAAAGTGCTAATAAGCTAATAAGGACGATTGTTTCTTTGGAAAAAACCATCGCTAGGAAAAGAAGACCGCGACGCCAGACAAAAAATATAACGTCGCCGGATTGTCATGAGTCAAGCTCAGCCCCTGTGAAGAGACGGAAGCGCGCACTGGAACCAGACCCCCAAGGCGAACCAAAGCGTCGGCGTAAACCGGCCCATCCGACGGGGGAATTGACACCCTCTGCAGACCACGACCGAGGAAAAGCCTGCGAGTGCGAGCAAGGCTATGACTACGGGAGCGATCCTGACCGACCTGCCCGAGCGGGAGAGCACAAGCCAGGCTATGAGTGGAGGAACGATCATGCTCGAAGAGCAGAACACGACCGAGGTCATCTCCCCGGGAACGATCCTGAGCGATCCCGAGACCACACCCTTGATCGTAGCCGTTGGGTCGATCAGGAGCAGGGAGGAGCGAGGGTGGTGCACTCGCTCAGGAATCGCCCGACAAGCCGGTCATGTCAAATCCGTATAGTCGAGGCAGGGGCGTTGGTCCGACCGTCGGAGTTGGCCGGGTCGGTGGCGTGGGAACGTCACTCCGAAACCCATCGCCCCGCGCGTGGGAGGCGATCCGTGGGACAGAATCAAGCGGCGGGATGGCCTGCGGGGAAAAATAGGGCAGGATGGAGGGGGAGGCGATCACAGCAAACCCTAGGAGGAAATTCGCGGAGAAAGCGAGATCCGCCGACCAAGCCGAACCGGTGGATTTTGCGGGTTCAGCCACCGGGTTCCGAGCGCGGGATGGTAGTGCTGTCTTTAACTCTCATAATTTGGAACGAAAGTGTATGCCTATCACCGATTGATGTGTACGTATTGTGTACGTGTAATAGGATTTATGCGTTTGGCTCTTCGGATGTTACCACCACGTGTCAGGGTGGTAGTAAGCCCTCTTACTCGACCGTAAATTCAAAGTGGTTGGTTTGGCCCTTTTTGATGGTCACGGAGGTAAAGGGCTGTTGGGGATTGGCGTACTTGGGGTGGATTCGTAAGGGGCCGACGCTTTTCGTCTCGCTCCCTTCACTGGACAAGACGAGCTTACCCTTATCGTCTCCAGGTACGCCCCGCCAATCGATCGTCACGCCGTACTCCCCTTCCGGAGCACCATCGCCTTCTTCGTACGTGGTCAGGGTGAAGCTACCGTCCTCCCGGACACGGCCAAACGGCTTGCCTCCGATCTGCTTTTCGATCTCGTAGCTGGCCGGGTGGAAGACCACCAAGGCACCGACCGCCGGCGTGGTTCCCTTGTACATGACTTTGCCACCGGCCGGCACAACAGGGGGTTTGCCTTGGGTGCAGCCTGTCCCAGTAGCTAGCGTAACCAGGCAGACGGACAGAGCAAGTCGATAAGGCATCACAACTATTCTCCGTGAATCAAAGCCAGCTTATCTTTTCGTCAAAATCTACCAACTTACGTTCATGCGTGCGGGGGACCAACCCAGCAGGATAGCGATCGATAGCAGGAATCTCGTGAGTCATCGCAGGCCGGTTTACCTGCTTGGGGATAACCGGCCACTCAATTGGGACAAAGTCGGGCCCCGAAGCGGTGGATCACGTGATTTGACATGCACCAGTCAGTCGGTGCTGGGGCTGGTCTCGGCAGCGGTCATGCCGGCACCGCGAGCGGTGATCAGGGCAGCATAAGTTTGCGGGGCGATCGACTCCCGGATAAACCGCACGCTGCCGTCGGCAAACACATGCATCGCCCCGCCCGCATGGAAGGAGTAGGTTTCGTTGTTGTTGTGACAATTGATTACACAGTTGCCGGGGGCGGAGGGATTGGTTTTGCTGACAGCGCCGTCGAGGCCATATTCGCTTTCATGATTCCCCCAACCGCCATCATTGAGATCATTGGCGACGGCTCGTCCACCGACGTAGCGGCCCGGTCGGCCAGCGTCTTCGCAGAGCAGGATCGTATTGCTGGTACCATCGGTGATAGCGGTGATCGGGTTGGCTCGTGAGGGCGGGATGCCCAAGGACGCCAAGATGGCGGCGGGAGCTTGGATATCCGGCTGCATGGCACTGTAGGTGGCATTGAGGGTGGTGCCGGCCGGATAACCGAGAAAAGTTATCGCTCCGGGGTTGAGGGCACTGCAGGGGGCATAGTCGGTGACCGCCAGGTCCCGAAAGGGGAAGTTGGCTATGAAGCTGTAAGTGCCACTGGTTCGTCGTTCCGAACCTCCAGGAGCAGCCGGACAGATGAAGGTCTTGATGGGAGTCCGCAGAGGTACTTGATTGTTCGGGTCAAACCAGGGAAGATTCAGATTGTAGCTGCGATAGACCGTTTCCTGCTCAATAAACGGCAGGAAGTTGATCGCCCAGGAGTGCACGATGCCAGGATACGGGGCACCCGGCTGACCCGGGCCACCCGGCGGATTACCGATCCGCACGAAGTTGCTCGGCGGCAGGTAACCATAGGAGCTTTCGTAGTTGTGGGCAGCCAGACCCAGTTGCTTCATGTTGTTGCTGCAAGCAGTCCGGGCTGCCGCGTCGCGGACCTTTTGCACCGCAGGCAAGAGAAGTCCGATGAGAATGGCGATGATCGCAATCACCACCAGAAGTTCGATCAAGGTGAATCCTCTGTGGGGACGAGCCATAGTTCCACCCTCTCTCAAGGCCAGATGTTGTCCAGGAAACAGAAAAACCATCACGCATAGAAATCGTAGGGATGTCGTAGGTGCTTTTGGGGAAAAAAAGACAAACTAATCATGAAATTCAGAAGACGTTATTTACACCCTGAAATCCGATATTGGGCTGGTTTCCTAGGTTAGGAAATGTCTTGATGCTCTACAAATGCTTTGTGAATAATTGATGATGAAAGAGTGTGCCGCGACTTTACTGTAGAAGGTATCACTTATCGATGATGTCACGGATCGATGATGGCCACCGTGCCTTCACGGAATGCGTCCCGAACCGGAACTGCTCCGCCATAATGCTGCTCTTGGGCATCTGTTACCCAGTCTCGAGATATTCCGGTTTTTGAGATGCTCCGCCTGGGACTAGGAAAACCGGCAGAGAAGTGAAACTGCCCGCAAGTGGGCCCGGCGGGATTCGAACCCGCAACCAAGCGGTTATGAGCCGCCTGCTCAACCGTTGAGCTTCAGGCCCCTAAAACCACACCGGGACATGTCTCAGGCCTTCCGGTGGGATTTCCAGGGTGTTCCCAAACCAATGGCGTCCTTATTTTAGCGTAGAAAGAACGTGAGGAAAAGGCTGAACAAAGCAAGGCGGATCTGGACCGGTGAGACCAAGTCAGAGAATGTTCCGGGTCCTCCGGATCAGGATTGCCTTGGAGGCAAAGGAGCTAGCCCAACATGGGGAAGTTTGAGGATATGGTGCTATCCGCCGTTTCGTATGCGGCTCGTGTGCATCGGCATCAGCTACGCAAGGATAGCCGGACCCCGTATGTAGCTCATCCTGTGCGTGTGGCGTTGATAGTTCGGCATCTGTTCGGCTGTGAAGATGAACAGATTCTGGCGGCTGCGGTGCTGCACGATTGCATCGAGGACACGGAGACCGACTACGACGATCTGGCAGCGGTGTTCGGGGAAACGGTCGCTGGCTGGGTCGCCGCTCTGTCCAAGGATAGCCGTCTCCCCGAGGAGCAACGGGAGACCGACTACTGCCGGCAATTGCAGGCGGCCGACTGGCCGGTACACCTGCTTAAACTGGCCGACATGTACGACAACCTGACAGATTCCCGACACCTGGAACCCCAGCAGCGCACCAGGGTCCTGCATAAGGTTCGCCGCTATCTGGACGTCCTCCGGACCGTCTCACTGACCCAACCCCTAGTGGCCACAGCGCGGCAATATGTTGAACAAGCCCTAGCACAATTCGAACAAGATTTATCATAAGTATAATTTCATATTACAAAACATCCTTTATCTTGATTCCTCAAGGGAACGTACCAATAATCGCTTTAGACACAGCCATCTGTGATGGATGGTTCGAGCGTGTCAGTATCTACGTTCGTGCCGATGGTCCCTGAATATCGCGACCCGTTGGCGAGGCAGGATCATGAGAGTGACGAGGGAGCAAGGCGGATGGGGTCTTGGGGTATTTCTGCTTCTGATGGGTGTCGGTGTGACGGAAGCGTCGGCTTGCCCCTTCTGTGCACCTAGTGGCAACACCTTGTCCAACGAAGTGTCCCAGGCCGACATGATCCTCTACGGGAGTCTGAGCAATGCCAAACTGGATCCCCAGGATGGCGGCTTCAATAAAGGCACCACGGATTTTCAGATCGAAATCATCATCAAGCCCCACGACATCATCAAAGGGAAAAAGACGATCACAATCCCCCGCTACATTCCTCCGGAAGGACGGGGGTACAAGTATTTGATCTTTTTCAATGTGATGCCGAATGGGGAGCTGGACCCGTACCGCGGGGATGCCTTTCCGCCAGACAGCCGTCTGCCGGAGTATCTCCAGGGGGCCATCGCAGTGTGGAACAAGGATGCCACCACGCGCCTGAAGTATTTCTTCCGTTACCTGGAAGACAAGGACCTCGTCATCAGCAGTGATGCCTACAACGAGTTTGCGATGGCGGATTACAAGGAGATACGGGAGGTAGCCCCCCACTTTCCTCCAGAGACGCTGCTTCGGTGGCTCGCCGACCCCAACACGCGGGGCAGCCGTTATGGCTTGTACGGCCTGCTTCTGGGTCACTGCGGCAAACCCGAACACGCCCGCACTCTACGCCAACTGTTGGAAGATAAAGAGCGGCAGTTCGCCAGCGGTCTGGATGGCGTCCTTGCGGGTTACATCCTGCTTGACCCCCAGGAAGGCTGGAAGTATCTGACGCAATTGATTCGAGACGACCAGGAGTTTCCCGTCAAGTATGCCGTCCTGCGTACCGCCCGCTACTTCTGGGAGTTCCGTCCCGATGTCATTCCCCACGACAAGGTGCTCGAAGTGATGAAACTGTTGGTAGCTCAGCCGGACATCGCCGACATGCCTATCGAAGACCTGCGCAAGTGGAAACAATGGCAGTTGACCCCGCTGATCCTTTCCTATGCCAACAAACCCTCCCACAACACCATTCCTATCAATATGCGGGCGATTCTGAAGTTCGCGATTGCAGCCGCTCAGGCCGACCCCAAGAATGCCGCGGCGGCTTCCTTCGTCGCTCAAGCCCGTCAGCAAGACGCCAAACGGGTCGAATTCCTCGAAGAATTGCTCAAAGATGAAGAACGCCTCCTCCAGTCCACCTCCACGCCGAAAGATCAACCCAAACTCCAGAAGTGACCGAAACCACGCGCCCAAACCCACGTCCTTCACTAACGGAACATTTTCTTCAAAAACCGATGGTACAGGTGAGGGGCTTACCTGAATTGCAGGGTCCCTCTCTCCATGGTGGGGGAGTGGCCGCTGCCGACGACCCACGCCTGCCAATAACCCGAGCTTCCGAACGGAAGGAGAGATGTCAGGTGTTCCGGAAGCTGGTCCACTTCCCAGTATCTCGTGGAGGGTAGATGCCTCCGATGGTGATCGAGTATGCCGCCTGTCGCAGGATTTTCCGAAAGTCGATGACGTCTGCTAGTCAGCGATTTTGGACAAGGAAATGCGAATATCCCCCGTTCTGAGTCCCGCCAATCTAATTCTCGCCAATTGGGGTGGCTTTTCCTGGTGAAGCTTCCTGGTGAAGCTAGAATAGGCCAGGAGATTCGCGAAGTGTGGGTGCCATCCAAAGGGTGGTAGGAGTGTCAGGCCACGGTATGTCCCACCGCACTGAGCAGGCCTGAGGCTTGAGCAACGATGGGAAAGGTGCATCTGCGTTATGATCGAGGCACGGTGATCGTCGAGGCAGAGGCGGGTACGGCGGTGCCCCCTCTGAGCGGTTTGGCGTGGGATCCCCGCACGAATCAGTGGCGGGCACCGGGTCGCTACTATCGGAACCTGGTCGAGGAATTGCGGCGACAGCAGATCGAGTATGTGGACGAGGCCCGTGGCTGGGGAACGGAAGGGGCAGGCTGGTGTTGCCGCGATGAACGAGTGCCCTGGGATTATCAGCGGGAAGCAGTGAACCGCTGGTTGCAGCACCGCCGCGGGGTGATCGTCCTGCCGACGGGAACGGGGAAAACCTTTGTCGCTCTGCAATGTATCGCTGCGGTGGACCGCCCTACTCTGGTCATCACGCCGAAGATCGACCTGATGGTGCAATGGGCCCAGGAACTGGAGCGGTGTTTCGGCATTTCCGTGGGCATGGTCGGTGCGGGGGAGTTCAATTACCAGCCGATGACCGTGACCACTTACGACTCGGCCTACATCCACCTGGAGCGGTGGGCGAATCGCTTCGGCATGGTCGTATTTGACGAATGTCATCATCTGCCGGGGGCTTCGTATCAGGCGGCGGCTCAGGCCGCTTTAGCCCCTTTTCGGCTGGGACTGACCGCTACTCCGGAGCGCAGCGACGGCGGCGAAGCACTGCTGCCGGAATTGATCGGACCGATCGTCTATCGCCTCGATATTCGTGATGTGGCTGGGGAATATCTGGCCCCCTACGAAGTGCAGCGGGTGTATGTCGAGCTGACAGCGGAGGAGCAAGCCCGTTACCAGCAGTGCCGGGAGATTTATCGTCGCTTCCTCAGTACGCGGAATATCTCACTGGACGGAGTGGAAGGGTTCCGGCGGTTCCTGTTCCTGGCCCATCGCAGTGAGGAAGGGCTGGCGGCATTACGAGCGTACCGAGAACAGAAACGGATCGTCCAGGAAGCGAGCGAAAAATTCCGGGTTCTGGCAGAACTGCTGCAGCGTCATGCGGGGGAACGGACCTTGATTTTCACCGCCAATAATGCGACAGTCTATGCGATCGCCCGTCAGTTTCTTCTGCCGGCTATGACCAACCAGACCAAAGCACGCGAACGTAAGGAGATTCTCAAGCGTTTGCAAGGGGGGGAATACCTGGCGGTAGTGACCTGTCAGGTGCTCAACGAAGGCGTGGATGTCCCCTCTGCGTCGGTGGGGATCATCCTGGGAGGTACGGGGAGCACTACGGAGAATGTGCAACGTCTGGGACGCATCTTGCGCAAGCACGGGGACAAGCGGGCGATCCTCTACGAGATTGTGGCACGCGGTACAGCCGAGGAATATGTCAGTGAACGACGGCGGCAACACCGGGCGTTCCAGTAAGTGTTCGCTGCGTTATAGTAAGTGTTCGCTTCGTCCTTCCTGAGCTGGGCCACTCCTCGCTCCTGGAGTGGGCAACGATGTTGACGGGCAAGCTGTTACGGGTGCGGCATCAGAAGCAGCGGGTTGTGCCGCTGTATGTTTCTCCGAAGGAAGCCCAAGCAGTCCTTCAGGCGGAGCGACTGCTGGAGGTTTTCCGCCGCAGCACAGGCCGTCGTCGGGCAGAGGTTGCCGAGGAGCTCGCGGATGTGATCCCCGAAGGGCCACAAGGATTGTTGGCCGCGGGTCTGGCCCACCTGTTGGAAGAACGTTGCACCTTCCAGAGTCCGGCTGATGTATCCTCGGAGCAGCTACGCAAAGAGGTTTTCACGCTAGCCGCTCAACGCCGCCGCCAGTGGGCTGCCGAGGGGAAACCGTTCGATCGTCAGGCCGTCCTGGCTGAGGTCCTCCACAGCTGCGGCCTCTTCGCAGACACCGGCCAGATCGAAGAGGCGTTGTTCGCCGACCTGAAAAGCGAACAGCGCATCGTGGCGTTCGAGGACATCAGCGCGGAACGCCTGCTGGAACGGTACAATGTCGCGCTGGCCCAAGGCGTCCTGCTGCGGGCGGTGCGGCTGGATATCCATCTGAGCCGGGAAACACCGGCCCGTTTCCGGCAACTCTATCGGGCGATCAAGTTCCATCGCTTGATCGTGCGGATTAGTGCTGCCGGTCCGGAAAGTTATCATCTGGAGGTGGACGGCCCTCTGTCTCTCTTTTCCGCCACGCAAAAGTACGGCCTGCAACTGGCGTTGTTCCTGCCCACCCTGCTGCATTGTGCCTGCTTCCAACTCCAGGCGCAACTCCGTTGGGGTCGAGGGGGACGGCCTGCCCGGGACAAGCTCTTTACCCTCTCCTCCGCCGATGGTCTCCGCTCCCACCTTCCCGATGCCGGGATGTTCACCCCTCCCGAACTGGAAGCGTTCGTGCAGACGTTCCGCAGCCGGATTTCGGACTGGAGCATCCAGAGTGAACCTATGCCCCTGCAAGTGGGGGACTCCCTCTGGGTGCCGGATTATCGCCTGGTCCATCGAGGCACGGGGCGGGAAGTGTATCTGGAGTTTTTCGGTTTCTGGCGCAAGACGGATCTGCAGCGGCATTATGCCCGATTGCATCAGGCGCTCCCCGGCCGCTTCATTCTGTGCGTGGGAGATGGCCTGCGCGTCGAAGAGGAAACCTCGGAACAGTGGGATACGGCCGTGTATCGTTACAAGCGCACCCCCCTGGCCGAAGAAGTGGCCCGACGGGCGGCTCAGGTGGCGGGGCTGTGATCGTCTTGGGTCCGCTTCGGCGGGTCGGGTGTATCCAGGGAAGGTTGTGATCGTCTTGGGTCCGCTTCGGCGGGTCGGTCTTACCTTTGGGTCCGTACCTTCGCTGGGCGGCTCCGTAGAATGGCGCCAGAGGCTCACGCCCTGCGCGATGACCATCCGATTCCTCACCAAGGTACCAAGCCAGGTATGATTAACGGCGCAGAGATCGAACGATACCGGCAGATGCTGGACCCTTTTTACAGCGCGGTCGAAGGCGTGCTGGTCGGTCAGCGTCATCTCATCGATGGGTTGCTCATCGCCTTGTTGATGGATGGTCATGCTCTGCTCGAAGGTGTGCCGGGTCTGGCCAAGACGCTGGCGGTACGGACGGTGGCCCAGGCTCTGGATTTGACCTTCCAACGCATCCAATTCACACCGGATTTGCTGCCGGCCGACCTGCTCGGCACCCAGATTTATCAGCCGCACAAGGGTGAGTTTACACTGAAGAAAGGTCCGATATTCGCCCACGTCATCCTGGCAGACGAGATCAACCGTGCTCCGGCGAAGGTGCAAAGTGCCCTTCTGGAAGCGATGGCCGAACGGCAGGTGACCATTGGCGAGGCCACCCTGGCTTTGCCCGAGCCGTTTCTGGTACTGGCTACCCAGAATCCGATCGAGCAGGAAGGCACCTATCCCCTGCCGGAAGCCCAGGTGGACCGCTTCATGTTGAAGCTGTTGGTGCAGTACCCCTCGCGGGAGGAGGAGCTACAAGTTTTGGAGCGTATGGGTTCACCCGCGGTGCGTCCGTGTCTTCGGCCGGTGCTGTCCCAGCAGGCATTGCAGCAGTTGCGTCAGGCTGCGGACCGTGTGCATGTGGACCGTCGCGTGAAAGAGTACCTGCTGGATATTGTTCGAGCCACCCGGCGACCCGCTGATTATGGCCTTCCCCTCCAGCAGTACATTCAGTTGGGAGCCAGTCCGCGGGCCTCACTGGCCCTGTTGCGTTCGGCCAAAGCGCATGCCTTCCTCCAGGGACGCCATTATGTAATTCCCGAAGATGTCAAGATCATGGCACCAGACGTCCTCCGCCATCGGCTGATTGTCTCTTTCGAGGCTGAAGCTGAGGAATTGCGACCGGACCAGCTCATCCGCCGCATTCTCGATCATCTGCCCGTACCCTGATATGCTCTGCCCGGACCTGGATATGCTCTGCCCGTACCCGGATGTGCCCAGATACCAGGATAAGCCCAGATACCAGGATAAGCCCAGGTGCGAGCCCAGCTGGATGACTCAGGGGCCCACTCCGCCTATTCTGAATTCGATGTCCGCCAGATTCAGGAGGTGATCCGATCCGCCATGCAACAGATCCTGTTGACGATTCCGATCCTGAAGGACCGTTTCCCACCGGATGGCCTAGCGGTTCCCGGCTTCGGGACGATGTTGTTCGTAGCCTTTATGGTGGTCACCTTGTGGGGGACGCGTCGGGCCCGACGGATTGGTATGCCCGCGGAACGATTCCAAGATTTCGTGCTGTGGATTTTCGTGGGTGGGCTGATCGGCGCTCGCCTTCTCTACATGATCCAATACGCCCATCACTTCCCGGATCGCTCGCTCCTCGGACTGCTGGGAGCCTTCCTGAAAATCTGGGAGGGTGGGATTGTTTTCTACGGTTCGGTCGTAGGCGGTGTGCTGGCCTACGGGTTGTTCTACTGGGTGGTATTGCGGCGTCTGTCGATCTCGACCTGGCAACTGGCGGATGTTGTCGCTCCGTTGATTGCCGTTGGGATAGCCATCGGTCGCCTGGGTTGCTGGCTCAATGGCTGCTGTTGGGGTCAGGTGGCGTGTGCCGCCACGGCCAGCGTGCCGTTGGGGCCAGCCCACTTTCCTCTGCTGCCGGCGCACGCCCGGACCCAACTGGTAGCCGAATTGGGCTTACAGACCACCACCGGCTTCGCCTTGACGCGGCAGGACCATCGTCTGGCTCTGGCGGATCCCCGCTCGGTGATCCTGGCCATCGAACCCGGTTCTGCAGCCGAACAGATGGGCCTGCAAGTGGGCGATCGGATCATCCGGGTCAACGGACAACCCAACGCCATCCTGCTGGAACCGCTGGGAACCGCCGAGATGATCGAGAATGCCCGGCGGGACTGGCACAGTTGGGGCCTGGGGCGGGAAGATTACACTCCCAGTGGCCGACTCCTCCTCCGGTGTGAAACGTTGGAAGAGTACCTCCAAGTCCGTCAACGGCTCACCCAGAGGGATCCGCTGGTGCGGTTCTACGTGGATGATCTCTTCAACGAACTGGTCCGGGATTGGCCGCGGGGACACAACCGCCTGCGTCTGGTCGTCGAACGTCACGGGGAGGTCGTGGACCTTCCCCCGTTCACGCCACGCACCATCGGCCTGTACCCGACCCAATTGTACGAGACCGTCAGTATGTTGCTGTTGCTGCCGGTGCTCCTGCTGTACTATCCCTACCGTCGGCACGACGGACAATTGCTGGTTCTGTTGATGCTCGGTTATGCCGTGCACCGTTTTATCAACGAGTCGCTGCGGATCGAGCCGGCGTACACCTTCGGTCTGACCCTGTCCCAATGGGGGAGCATTGTGGTCGTCCTCGCTGCGGTGATGCTGGAAGCGTATCTGTGGTGGACTCAACCGTCGCGGTGGTGTCGTGGTCCCGCTTCTTCTCCTCTTGTCCGCACTTGTGCGAATTCGAACCCTGGGGCACCTTCCTCCTGATGCTTCCCTGCGGACCACGGAGAGGTCTTCCCGCTGGTGTGAGGGGTGACCTGCAGAGATTGAGGACGTATGCGGGCCAACAGGAGTGTTTACGGCGAACCCGTAGCAGGAAGAGCACGGGACACGCTATCGGAGCGGTGGGAGCCGACGGGCAGTTGCAGCAGCCGACATAAGAGGCGGTAGAGGCGTTCCGCTTCCTCTTCACCAGCCCGCAAACGCAGATAGATGGCGGTATCATCCACGATTTTGAGACGTCCGCGGCTCTGGCGGACCAGTTCTTCGGCCCGCCGGCGGTCCCGATAGCTGAGGACGATATCCGGACCATGGCGATGGACGGTGCTGATCCCCCAGCGACCGCAGAGCAAGCGGACTTCGGAGGTGCGCAAGAGCCACTCGACACTCGGCGGCAGAGGGCCGTAGCGGTCGATCAGTTCCTGGCGGAACTCTTCGAGTTGTTCCCGTTCCCGTAAGCGTGCCAGGCGGCGATAGACCTCAATCCGCAGTTTCTGTCCCGGCACGTAGTCCCGCGGCAGATAGGCTGGCCAGGGCAAGTCGATGTGCGCATCCACATCATCCCGGGGAGGTAATTGTTTCAACTCACGCACAGCGTTTTCCAGCAACTGGCAATACAATTCGTAGCCAACCGCTGCAATGTGACCACTTTGCTCGGGACCGAGGATATTCCCCGCCCCACGGATTTCCAGGTCGCGCAGGGCAATCTGGAATCCCGCTCCCAGTTCTGCGAATTCCTCGATCGCTTTGAGACGCAACCGGGCCGCGGAACTGATCAGCTTGTTCGGGTTGACGATCAAGTAGGCATAGGCCCGCAGCCGCTGCCGACCGACCCGACCGCGCAGCTGGTGCAAATCGGCCAGGCCAAACGTATCTGCTTCGTGGATGAAGATCGTGTTGGCATTGGGAATATCCACCCCGCTCTCGATGATGGTGGTGCAAACCAGTACATCCACTTCCCGACGGATGAACGCCAGCATGGCGTGCTCCAGTTGTTCCGCCGGCATCTGACCATGGGCGATGGCCACGGTGGCTTCCGGGACCGCTTTTTGCACGTCC
>Ga0308397_1001584_pt1 | contig 12619 bp, 5 predicted proteins | sample Hotspr20SampleT8_FD_202356 | JGI IMG/M metagenome (GOLD analysis project Ga0308397, IMG submission 202356) | Hot spring phototrophic mat microbial communities from Mushroom Spring, Yellowstone National Park, Wyoming, United States - 20051001_T8 ...
GAGCAAGATCAAGCAGTCCGACCCGCGCCAGCCGCTGCCGCAAAGTGTCCCCGATCGTTGTCAGCCATACCGCCGTGTCGCGGGGAATCGGCTGCCCGCTCAAGCGTGCTGCTAGCAGATGCTCCACGTGGCGGCAGACACCCTCCGCCGTCTTGCGGTCCACTTTGCCCAGGCGAATCGTCTTGCGTTTGCCGTCCGGCGACACGAATTGAATTCGTCTGCGTCCGTTAGGGTCGTTGACGATCGATGCCATACTCGCTCCCCCGATGTCGCTTAGCTTCAACTAAACGCGCCACTTCCCCCACCTAAGTGTGTCGCTACGCTAGCATCACAACAAAAAAGACACCGATTACTCGGTGTCGCTTGAAGCCGACCGAACGATACTAGCGGGACTCAGGAACACACCTTCTCGGCTTCGCGGACTTCCTCTAGCATCCAGTGCAGACGCTGCCGGATGTCCTCCGGCACTTCGCTGTCTGCGATTGGCTCCCACTCTTCCCAGCCGAAACCGCCGGGCCAGGTCTGGTCATCATCGGCCAGAACGAAGCCCCAGGGGTTGGCCGCGGGCAGTTGGAGCAGAACGGAACCGCTGCGTGTGCGAACATAACCGACGTGCATGGCAAGCCCTCCCGAGATTAGAGACAGGAAACAGTCGCATCCGTGCCGTTACGCTCTTCCTTATGCGATAGTGTACTGCTCTCTGCTGCCGAATGCAACGTCGGAAATGCGGCGACACACACCGGGAGACAAACACAACGACTTCCTCGACTGCTCGCCGGCCGGCGGATTCGCGGGGGGTTCGGGAAGGACCCGCAGTTGTTACTTAGCTTCAGCTAAGTGTTTTACTTCGCTCCGACTAAGTGTGTCGCTACGCTAGCCATCGCAACAAAAAGACACCGATCACTCAGTGTCCACGTCGTGTGTCGCTATCGCTCCCACGTCGTGTGTCGCTATCGCTCCCAGCTGGTAGCGATGACCGCTTCCACCTCGATCGGCACCGGATCGGCTAGCGGCTGCATCCCGTCCTTCAGGCAGCCGATGAGCCACTCCCGCGCCGCTTCTGCCTTCCCCTCCGGCACCTCGATCACCACCTCATCGTGTACGAAGAGCACCGGCACCGCCTCCGGACACTCTTCCCGACGCTGCCACATCAGAGCCAGCGCCGCCTTCAGACCGTCCGCCGCCAGACCCTGCACCTGGAAGTTGGCCGCTTCCGTCAGATTGGGAGCGTAGCGACACGAGTTGGGCCGGCCCGCTTTGTACGCCGGCAGGAACCGCCGCCGACCGAAGAGCGTCCGCGCCTCATACACCCCCTCCGGTCCACACCGCTCCAGCTCCGCGGTCAGCCGCTCGTGCCACTCCTTCAGAGCCGGATAGGTCTTGAAGAAACTCCGATGGGCCTGTTTCGCCTCCGCCTCCGACAGCTCCACGCCGTAGTTGGCCCGGGCATACTCCCGCAATCCCCGCGGCGACATCCCGTAGAGAAGCCCGAAGTTGACCGCCTTGGCCAGCTGCCGATCGCCTTTACTGACCTGATCCAAAGGCTTATCCAACAGGCGGGAAGCAGTCAGAGCGTGCAGATCGATGCCTTGGGCGAAGGCCTCGATCATCCGCTTCTCGAGAGCCACTTTCGCCGCTAGTCTCAGTTCGATCTGGCTGTAGTCGGCCTTGATGAAACGATGGCCTTCCCGTGCGATGAAGCAGCGGCGGTATTCCGCCTCGCGGGGAATCTGCTGGAGATTAGGCTCGGCACAGCTCATCCGACCGCTTTCCGCCCCCAGCAGTCGCCACTGGGGAGCAACGTAACCATCTTTCACGTATGCGCGTAGCCAGCTTAGGCCGAAAGCGGAAACTCGCTTCCGCTGGTGGCGATACCGTCGTAATAGGTCCGCCAAGGGATGTTCGATACCGGCTAGCGTCTTATCGCGGGTATCAGGGAGCGTGATGCCGAAACTGGCAAAGGCGCGCTTGACCGCGGCAGGGGAATTCCAGTTGATAGCGGGCGGGCTCAGTTCGGGAAACAGGGTGACCCCCACAGGGAGCGTCAGCGACACCTGAGGAGCAGCAGTTGCTATCAGGCGGTTCATCTCTTCAGCCAGACGCTCCGCTTCCGCTTCCGCCCGTTCCGTGAGGGCCGTCCAGGCCGCGACATCCAAGCGAACGGGCCGAGCCGCCTCCAGGGTTAGCAGGGCCTGCATCTCCACCGCGGCGACTTCCTGCAGTCGGGCTACCTCCAGCTTCCACCGGAGCCGGTCCGCCAGTGGCAGCAGATGACAGACATCCTCGATGGCGTAATCCACCTGAGCGGGGGTCAGCTCTCCGCTCCAGTCGCTCCGCTGCAGGGACTTGTCGAGGGCAATGCCCAGCTCCCGCTGGAGCAGAGCGGCCAGGTCATGAGGGAGGGGCTGACCGGAATCCTCCACTTCGCCGGCGTAGAGCAGTTGGGAGGCCAGCAGAGTATCAAAGGGGGGTCGGGCCGGTCGCAGGCCCAACCGCCCGAGGAAGGCAAGGTCGAAAGCCAGGTTATGGCCCACCAGCTCGGCCTGTTCGAGCCGCGGTCGGAGCAGCTCGAATACCGCGGTCGGATCAGGGAAGGCGAACAGGTCGATGACCGCCACGGTCCCGTCGGGAGCGTCAGCGACACACGAAGTGGGGAGGGCGAGGGAGAGCAGCCGGAGCCGATCTGTGTCAGGATTGAGGCCGGTGGTTTCGATGTCCAGGGCCACCCGGTCCACCCCCTCTAGCCGACGGGAGAGGTCGGCCACCCCCTCCGGTGTGGTGATCCACTCCGCCCAGTCCGCCCAGTACGGGCAGGTCACAAGAACCGGAGGGGGGAGAGTGTCCGAAAATCCGACCTCTAGGGTCAGGTCCGCCTCTGCATAATCCGACCAGGGGAGTATATCTCCAGGAGTGGGAACAGTGGGAACACTGGGAACACCCCCCGGATTTTCCGAGGAATTCGAGGGGTTTTCCGTTCCCACTTTCTGCTCCTGTTCCCACTCCGGAGTGGGAACGCCTTCCGAAGTGGGAACAGCATTTCCCCCGTTTTTCCCGAGGTTTTCGGCCTTTGTTCCCACTGTTCCCACTGTTCCCACTTTTTCGGATATACCCCCCTCCAGCCACCTCCGCTGCAGCCAGACTACCCGTTGAGGTATTCCCCCCACGCGCAGACGTACCGTGAACCGCCGCGTCCGGCCTTCGCGCTGGACCCGGATCATTCCCCGCTCCGCCAGCAGTTTCCAGAGAGCGTTTTCCGACGGTAAATGCTGACCGGTTTCTTCCGCCACTCTTAATAAGGTGGAGTAAGCCAGCGAGGGATTGAGATAAATCCCTCGCTCATCCACCCAGCCGATGCATTCTCCCCGCGCTGCCCAGCTTCCCACGCCGGAAGATTGCCAGCCCCAACGCCACGGCTCCGCCGGCTGACCCTGCGGATCCTCTCGGGGTCGCAAATGGGCCCGTCCTCCGATCAGCAGGTCCACCAGGATACGCCGGAACAATTCCACCGGATCGACCTGACGCTGCAATTCGTTCTGAACGGTGCCTGCGGCGTGCAACGCCTCCACGATCCTCTCCCACGGCAAAGCCAACCCCAGCGGAGCAAGAAACCGCCCGAACAGTTCCGCCGTCGCTTGCAGCCGTGCCAGAATATCGACCGTGCGGCCATGCGCCGCCGTATAACTTTCCCGCAACTCGTCCGCCCGCTGCTTGAGCCATTTCTCCAACGACTCCTTGCTCCGCGCCAGATAACGCACCCAAGCGGAGAAAGCCCGGGCATACACCCCTTGCTCAGCCTGTCGCTGCGCCTCTCCCAATCGCTGCTTATCGATTTCGCCCGGCTGCACTTCCACGAACAGACAGCGGGCCCGGATCGACTGCACCGATGGTACATCTTCGCCCGTAATCAATAGTCCGCCCCGCGGCGGGCGATCGTAGGTGGTGCTTCCATCCGGTCGGGAACGTGCCCTCCCTGTCCGGTTGCCCTGCCCGCGCAGTACCCGATCGACTGTCACTTCCTGTTCTCGCCGACGCCAACCCACAGCCGGGGCGATGTCGTCGATCAGCAGTAGCGAGTCTTTCGCCGCGAACGCCAGGCTTTCCAACGCGTTGCCCGTGCTGCTCCAGCCCACCGGAGGCGTAGGGCGATGGTAGCCGTAGAGACTCTGCAGCACCAGGGCCCAGGACGTTTTGAACACACCCGTCGGTCCGGTCAGATAGCAACTAAAATCCACCTGTCCCAGAGGACAGGTCAGGGCGTACAGCAGCGTCGGCACCGTGATCCGCGCCGGTCCGACCTCCAGCAACTGCAGCAGTGACACCAGGCTGTCACGCAACGCCGGCTCCGACTCCGGTGGCGACGGCAGCACCCACTCTCGCAGCACACCATCGACTTTCACTTCCACGCCCTCCACCGGTCCCTCCGGACCGATGCCGCCCGCGGCGTGGAGATAGACCCAGCGAGAGTCGATGCGGGTCCAGCCCAGATGCCGATAGACGGTAGCCGTAACGATGTTCCCGGAACTGAGATGCTGGATGGCCGCACGCAACTGATCGCGGCAGTTCTGGCCGGGGGTGACGATCGCCTCCGCCCCCAACTCTCGCAGTACCCAGCTCATGCTGCTGAACTCATCGGAAGGAACCGCGAACCGGTGGCGTTTTCCTCCCGGAAGCCGGGCCTCCAGTTCGAGGATGATCTGCGCGCCCTGATCCGTTCCGTCGGTGGCAGCGATTTGTCGCAGGATGCGAACCGCGAAGTTGGCCAGCGGGTAGTAGGTAACCGATCGGCTTTCGCCCCGCCCTTCCACTCTGGCCGCCCAGGTCTGACCGCCCGCAATCTTGTAACGGGGTTGGCCGTCGAGGACTTCCCCGCCACCGCTCAACCCATCCCAATCATCCGAGAAAGAAGAGATGCCCAACCACTGCCGCGCCCGAGCGACCACATCGCTGCCGATCCGCTCGGCCAGAGTCGGCCAGCCCGTCACAGCTTCGAGACGGCCCAACTTCTCCGCGGTGTCCTCCACCGCCCGCAACCGGTCCGCCACCTCCGTATCCCCCGCGGCCTCCATCACGGCCTGAAGGAAGCGTCGGACTTCCTCCCGGGCCCAGCCGGCTACCATCAGCCCACCCGAGAGTGACAGGGCCAGGTCATGCCTCTGCCCTTCCTTCCAGTGACAGGCCAATAGCACCGCCGCGGCCAGCCACCGCACCTCCTTCTCCAGCTCCCTCCAAGCCAGGCGGGCTGGTTCGCCCAGGGGAGAGCCACCTACCTCTTCCCCCTCGGGATACTCGCCCCACAGCAGGGTCTGCCCGCCGGTGGAGCGGACTTCCACGAGCCGCTTCCCGTCGGGGGCGATGAAGGGGATGGAGGCTTTCGCCGGCGGATGATCGACCCGATAGCCGTAGTGAGTCCGACCCCCCTGCGAAGGCCGGCCCCAGACCATGCCCGTCGGGGGCAGCAGCAGTGGAGCCGCGCGAACGGCCTCATCGCAGTCCAGATCGATGTCGATCAGCCCGCCACTGGGAGTGCCCAGCAGCACCCCGATGTTGCAGGGCTTTCCGAACAGCTCCTGCAGGCGGGCCTCCACGTCCTGACGGGTCAGTTTCTGCCACTCGGGGATAGCCGGCTTTTTCTCTCGGAATAGGAGCGGGACGGGAACAAAGCCTCTCTCCAGCAGACGGCCGGCGATGCCTATCTGTTCGCAACGAAACTGGTCACGATCGGTCGGATGGGATATCTTATCCATAGATATCTCCTCTTTTGTAGTCCACGCCGGCTTCCTCCCGAGCCGGCGTGTGGTTTTTCCGGGATGTCTTTGTCCGTCCCTGGACAAAGGAGCCGCTTTCACAAAGTGGGATGGCCGCAGAAAGGTCGGAGAGGTAACCGATCGCGGGCGTTGCTAGCGTGGGGTCGAGTCTGGTAGCTCCTGTTCGTAACGGCAGCGGGGGCAGATGAAAATGCGAGTCTCTTCCTGGATGTAGGTATGCTCCTCCATCCGCTCGATGACTCGCTGACACCGCGGACAGGTCGGGTCATCGGAAGGTCTGGACAGCGTTCCCATACCATCGATTCGGAGAGGGGCAGTTCGGAAAGGAACCGTCTGGCGGATCAACGTGCGACCTCCGCTTCGCGTGTCACTTCGTTCCCACTTCGTGTGTCGCCTCGCTGTCACGAATTCGCCCAGGCCCAGGCGAATTAGCTGACACCAAATTGTCGCTACTCTCCCCGGGCCCAGGGGAATCCGATGACACCTCGCTGTCACTCGCATTCGATCTCCGAAGTCGGCCCCGGAGGAATTCCGTTGGCGGGAGCGGGAGCGACACACGAAGTGGAATGAACACGGCGACTACGAAGCCACTCCCGTAAGTCGTCCACGGCGTAGAGCGTCGCCCGCCCCGCCTTGACACAAGGAATCTCCCCGCGGCGAGTCAACTCCTGCAGATACCGCAGGGAAATACCGAGCATCCTAGCCGCCTCGCGCGGTCGCACAGCTAAAGCGTTCATGACCACCCTCCCAGTACACGAAAAAACAACCTCCCGGAATCCTGTAGGAGCGTTCACACACCCCCTCGCGTGCATTCGCCAGCATTGTACCTCAAGCCAACGTGGGGAGTAACGAATGTCGTCATTTTTGACGACAAGAAACGTGTCGATTGGCAACGACTTTACTGCTATCTAGCGTCAGTAAGTGTGCAAGCCGCATACAGTTACGATCGACATGCTTTGCCGAGTGGCGCGCCGCGTCGAAAATAAGATTTTTTCCCCGCTTCGCTTCTACTAAGCGGGAGCGTAGCGACACACGAAGTGGCTGTTTAGCTTTAGCTAAGTGCGTTGATTCGCTCTTGCTACGTTGATTGTTACAATAAAAAAAAATCGCCGATTACTCGGCGACGCTTGAAGCCGATCGAACGATGCTAACGGGGCCTAGGGTCGCTCTTCTACGATCACTTCGGGAGCAGGGGTCGGTACCGGCCGATCGGGATAGGCAAGGCGCCAGCGGAAGGCAAACTCCGCCTGGAGATACGTCACTACCTCCGGATCATCGCCACCATGCAGCTGAATCCGTAGACGCCAGCGGTCGCCTTCTCGCCGGCCATGCAGGGAACCGACACACCTGTCCTCCCGATACGCCTGCAGCCAGACTTCGCCAGCGGAGAAATCTTCCTCGAGGCATTCCACGCGGAGCCGGCCGCCGGGGTGCATCTTGGCTGCCTTCAGCCAGTCTTCCGACTCGGTGGCGCGGACTTCCTCTAACAACCAGTGCAGACGCTGCCGGATGTCCTCCGGCACCTCGTCATCCGGCACAGCGGTCCACGTGTCAGCGATACCGAAACCGCCCGGCCAGCTCTGCTCGTCATCAGCCAAGACAAAGCCCCAGGGGTTGGCCGCGGGCAACTGAAGCAGGAATTCGCCGGAACGTGTGCGAACGTAACCGATGTGCATGTCGCCCTCCTTTCGGGAAATAGGGTTCAGAAAACAGTCGCTTCCGTGCCACTCCGTTCTTCCTTATACGCTAGTGTACCACTCCCTGCCGGCGGATGCAACGTTGGAAGTGTAGCGACACACACCGGAAGCGTAGCGACACACACCGGGGACCAACTAACTGACTTCCGCGACTGCTCGCCGGCCGGCGGATTCGCGGGGGGTTCGGGAAGGACCCGCAGTTGTTACTTAGCTTCAGCTAAGTGTTTTACTTCGCTCCGACTAAGTGTGTCGCTACGCTAGCCATCGCAACAAAAAGACACCGATCACTCAGTGTCCACGTCGTGTGTCGCTATCGCTCCCACGTCGTGTGTCGCTATCGCTCCCAGCTGGTAGCGATGACCGCTTCCACCTCGATCGGCACCGGATCGGCTAGCGGCTGCATCCCGTCCTTCAGGCAGCCGATGAGCCACTCCCGCGCCGCTTCTGCCTTCCCCTCCGGCACCTCGATCACCACCTCATCGTGTACGAAGAGCACCGGCACCGCCTCCGGACACTCTTCCCGACGCTGCCACATCAGAGCCAGCGCCGCCTTCAGACCGTCCGCCGCCAGACCCTGCACCTGGAAGTTGGCCGCTTCCGTCAGATTGGGAGCGTAGCGACACGAGTTGGGCCGGCCCGCTTTGTACGCCGGCAGGAACCGCCGCCGACCGAAGAGCGTCCGCGCCTCATACACCCCCTCCGGTCCACACCGCTCCAGCTCCGCGGTCAGCCGCTCGTGCCACTCCTTCAGAGCCGGATAGGTCTTGAAGAAACTCCGATGGGCCTGTTTCGCCTCCGCCTCCGACAGCTCCACGCCGTAGTTGGCCCGGGCATACTCCCGCAATCCCCGCGGCGACATCCCGTAGAGAAGCCCGAAGTTGACCGCCTTGGCCAGCTGCCGATCGCCTTTACTGACCTGATCCAAAGGCTTATCCAACAGGCGGGAAGCAGTCAGAGCGTGCAGATCGATGCCTTGGGCGAAGGCCTCGATCATCCGCTTCTCGAGAGCCACTTTCGCCGCTAGTCTCAGTTCGATCTGGCTGTAGTCGGCCTTGATGAAACGATGGCCTTCCCGTGCGATGAAGCAGCGGCGGTATTCCGCCTCGCGGGGAATCTGCTGGAGATTAGGCTCGGCACAGCTCATCCGACCGCTTTCCGCCCCCAGCAGTCGCCACTGGGGAGCAACGTAACCATCTTTCACGTATGCGCGTAGCCAGCTTAGGCCGAAAGCGGAAACTCGCTTCCGCTGGTGGCGATACCGTCGTAATAGGTCCGCCAAGGGATGTTCGATACCGGCTAGCGTCTTATCGCGGGTATCAGGGAGCGTGATGCCGAAACTGGCAAAGGCGCGCTTGACCGCGGCAGGGGAATTCCAGTTGATAGCGGGCGGGCTCAGTTCGGGAAACAGGGTGACCCCCACAGGGAGCGTCAGCGACACCTGAGGAGCAGCAGTTGCTATCAGGCGGTTCATCTCTTCAGCCAGACGCTCCGCTTCCGCTTCCGCCCGTTCCGTGAGGGCCGTCCAGGCCGCGACATCCAAGCGAACGGGCCGAGCCGCCTCCAGGGTTAGCAGGGCCTGCATCTCCACCGCGGCGACTTCCTGCAGTCGGGCTACCTCCAGCTTCCACCGGAGCCGGTCCGCCAGTGGCAGCAGATGACAGACATCCTCGATGGCGTAATCCACCTGAGCGGGGGTCAGCTCTCCGCTCCAGTCGCTCCGCTGCAGGGACTTGTCGAGGGCAATGCCCAGCTCCCGCTGGAGCAGAGCGGCCAGGTCATGAGGGAGGGGCTGACCGGAATCCTCCACTTCGCCGGCGTAGAGCAGTTGGGAGGCCAGCAGAGTATCAAAGGGGGGTCGGGCCGGTCGCAGGCCCAACCGCCCGAGGAAGGCAAGGTCGAAAGCCAGGTTATGGCCCACCAGCTCGGCCTGTTCGAGCCGCGGTCGGAGCAGCTCGAATACCGCGGTCGGATCAGGGAAGGCGAACAGGTCGATGACCGCCACGGTCCCGTCGGGAGCGTCAGCGACACACGAAGTGGGGAGGGCGAGGGAGAGCAGCCGGAGCCGATCTGTGTCAGGATTGAGGCCGGTGGTTTCGATGTCCAGGGCCACCCGGTCCACCCCCTCTAGCCGACGGGAGAGGTCGGCCACCCCCTCCGGTGTGGTGATCCACTCCGCCCAGTCCGCCCAGTACGGGCAGGTCACAAGAACCGGAGGGGGGAGAGTGTCCGAAAATCCGACCTCTAGGGTCAGGTCCGCCTCTGCATAATCCGACCAGGGGAGTATATCTCCAGGAGTGGGAACAGTGGGAACACTGGGAACACCCCCCGGATTTTCCGAGGAATTCGAGGGGTTTTCCGTTCCCACTTTCTGCTCCTGTTCCCACTCCGGAGTGGGAACGCCTTCCGAAGTGGGAACAGCATTTCCCCCGTTTTTCCCGAGGTTTTCGGCCTTTGTTCCCACTGTTCCCACTGTTCCCACTTTTTCGGATATACCCCCCTCCAGCCACCTCCGCTGCAGCCAGACTACCCGTTGAGGTATTCCCCCCACGCGCAGACGTACCGTGAACCGCCGCGTCCGGCCTTCGCGCTGGACCCGGATCATTCCCCGCTCCGCCAGCAGTTTCCAGAGAGCGTTTTCCGACGGTAAATGCTGACCGGTTTCTTCCGCCACTCTTAATAAGGTGGAGTAAGCCAGCGAGGGATTGAGATAAATCCCTCGCTCATCCACCCAGCCGATGCATTCTCCCCGCGCTGCCCAGCTTCCCACGCCGGAAGATTGCCAGCCCCAACGCCACGGCTCCGCCGGCTGACCCTGCGGATCCTCTCGGGGTCGCAAATGGGCCCGTCCTCCGATCAGCAGGTCCACCAGGATACGCCGGAACAATTCCACCGGATCGACCTGACGCTGCAATTCGTTCTGAACGGTGCCTGCGGCGTGCAACGCCTCCACGATCCTCTCCCACGGCAAAGCCAACCCCAGCGGAGCAAGAAACCGCCCGAACAGTTCCGCCGTCGCTTGCAGCCGTGCCAGAATATCGACCGTGCGGCCATGCGCCGCCGTATAACTTTCCCGCAACTCGTCCGCCCGCTGCTTGAGCCATTTCTCCAACGACTCCTTGCTCCGCGCCAGATAACGCACCCAAGCGGAGAAAGCCCGGGCATACACCCCTTGCTCAGCCTGTCGCTGCGCCTCTCCCAATCGCTGCTTATCGATTTCGCCCGGCTGCACTTCCACGAACAGACAGCGGGCCCGGATCGACTGCACCGATGGTACATCTTCGCCCGTAATCAATAGTCCGCCCCGCGGCGGGCGATCGTAGGTGGTGCTTCCATCCGGTCGGGAACGTGCCCTCCCTGTCCGGTTGCCCTGCCCGCGCAGTACCCGATCGACTGTCACTTCCTGTTCTCGCCGACGCCAACCCACAGCCGGGGCGATGTCGTCGATCAGCAGTAGCGAGTCTTTCGCCGCGAACGCCAGGCTTTCCAACGCGTTGCCCGTGCTGCTCCAGCCCACCGGAGGCGTAGGGCGATGGTAGCCGTAGAGACTCTGCAGCACCAGGGCCCAGGACGTTTTGAACACACCCGTCGGTCCGGTCAGATAGCAACTAAAATCCACCTGTCCCAGAGGACAGGTCAGGGCGTACAGCAGCGTCGGCACCGTGATCCGCGCCGGTCCGACCTCCAGCAACTGCAGCAGTGACACCAGGCTGTCACGCAACGCCGGCTCCGACTCCGGTGGCGACGGCAGCACCCACTCTCGCAGCACACCATCGACTTTCACTTCCACGCCCTCCACCGGTCCCTCCGGACCGATGCCGCCCGCGGCGTGGAGATAGACCCAGCGAGAGTCGATGCGGGTCCAGCCCAGATGCCGATAGACGGTAGCCGTAACGATGTTCCCGGAACTGAGATGCTGGATGGCCGCACGCAACTGATCGCGGCAGTTCTGGCCGGGGGTGACGATCGCCTCCGCCCCCAACTCTCGCAGTACCCAGCTCATGCTGCTGAACTCATCGGAAGGAACCGCGAACCGGTGGCGTTTTCCTCCCGGAAGCCGGGCCTCCAGTTCGAGGATGATCTGCGCGCCCTGATCCGTTCCGTCGGTGGCAGCGATTTGTCGCAGGATGCGAACCGCGAAGTTGGCCAGCGGGTAGTAGGTAACCGATCGGCTTTCGCCCCGCCCTTCCACTCTGGCCGCCCAGGTCTGACCGCCCGCAATCTTGTAACGGGGTTGGCCGTCGAGGACTTCCCCGCCACCGCTCAACCCATCCCAATCATCCGAGAAAGAAGAGATGCCCAACCACTGCCGCGCCCGAGCGACCACATCGCTGCCGATCCGCTCGGCCAGAGTCGGCCAGCCCGTCACAGCTTCGAGACGGCCCAACTTCTCCGCGGTGTCCTCCACCGCCCGCAACCGGTCCGCCACCTCCGTATCCCCCGCGGCCTCCATCACGGCCTGAAGGAAGCGTCGGACTTCCTCCCGGGCCCAGCCGGCTACCATCAGCCCACCCGAGAGTGACAGGGCCAGGTCATGCCTCTGCCCTTCCTTCCAGTGACAGGCCAATAGCACCGCCGCGGCCAGCCACCGCACCTCCTTCTCCAGCTCCCTCCAAGCCAGGCGGGCTGGTTCGCCCAGGGGAGAGCCACCTACCTCTTCCCCCTCGGGATACTCGCCCCACAGCAGGGTCTGCCCGCCGGTGGAGCGGACTTCCACGAGCCGCTTCCCGTCGGGGGCGATGAAGGGGATGGAGGCTTTCGCCGGCGGATGATCGACCCGATAGCCGTAGTGAGTCCGACCCCCCTGCGAAGGCCGGCCCCAGACCATGCCCGTCGGGGGCAGCAGCAGTGGAGCCGCGCGAACGGCCTCATCGCAGTCCAGATCGATGTCGATCAGCCCGCCACTGGGAGTGCCCAGCAGCACCCCGATGTTGCAGGGCTTTCCGAACAGCTCCTGCAGGCGGGCCTCCACGTCCTGACGGGTCAGTTTCTGCCACTCGGGGATAGCCGGCTTTTTCTCTCGGAATAGGAGCGGGACGGGAACAAAGCCTCTCTCCAGCAGACGGCCGGCGATGCCTATCTGTTCGCAACGAAACTGGTCACGATCGGTCGGATGGGATATCTTATCCATAGATATCTCCTCTTTTGTAGTCCACGCCG
>Ga0308397_1001591_pt1 | contig 12582 bp, 10 predicted proteins | sample Hotspr20SampleT8_FD_202356 | JGI IMG/M metagenome (GOLD analysis project Ga0308397, IMG submission 202356) | Hot spring phototrophic mat microbial communities from Mushroom Spring, Yellowstone National Park, Wyoming, United States - 20051001_T8 ...
CGCAAACATGCTTGCCTGTAGACTCTTTCTCTGCCGATTTTTTCCCTACCTTGCCTGCATGTATTGCCCCTGCGCCCCCTACCGGCCGCAGGGAACTCCCTAGGCAAAAAGCGTTGCCAACTAACCTTGTATGCATGGCAGGTAGCGGCTTTTTCCCCGAGCAAACAAGCTCTCCGCAATCCCCATTACCTACCAATATTCCCCCAGTCGATCCTTTCTATAGCGTTCCCCCCTCTAGCGTCACAACCCAGGGGATCCCCCTGTTCGACTTCGTGGTAGCCGGAGAAGGGGAGGTCACGGTTCCCCTTTTACTGGAGCGACTGGAAGGGCGGGCAAAAGGAATGGGGCAGACTCAACGGGTGGGGCGGAAAGGCCTTTCATCAGGAGCGGAGCCCCAGTTGATTCGAGCCCATCGTTTGTGCCGGGAGGAGGAATTAGAGGCAGGGCTCGCGATCGTAAAGGAAACTCCGGATGAAGTCTGGGTCACCATCTCCTTGACCCGGGGGTGCCCCAAAGGTTGCCGGTTCTGTTCCAATCATCTTTGCCATGGCCGGGAGTTTCGAACCCTGCCGATGGAAAAGTTCGAAAAGGCTTTGAAAAAGATCCCCTGTGGACGGTTTCTACACCTGAACTTCGAGGATGACAACCTGCTCTACACTCCCGAGTACTTCTTAGATGTGCTTCGGATGGTGAAATCCCACTGGCCTCAGACAGAGTTCTCCGCCGAAAATGGCCTCGACTATCACTTTTTGGATGCTACCTCTATCGAACGGCTGGTTCAGTACGGATTCCGCCGTTTCAACATGTCCCTGGGAACGATTTTTCCGGAAACTGCCTTTCGGGAAGAGCGCCCATTGAACCTGGAACGCTACCTCGAGGTGATCGAGGCAATCCACCGCCGGGGAGCCAGTTCCATCACCTATTTCATCGCGGGCCTCGAAGGTGACACCCCGGAACAGATCGTCCGCCAAATCCAGTATCTAGCGCCCCTTCCCACGCTGATCGGGATTTCCCTCTTCTACCCAGTGCCGGGGATTCCCGGCTTTACCCCACCCCCTTCCCTGCTTCTAAGGAATCCGGGGTTGGGAAGGGGATCCTTCGCCTACCCCTGGACAGGGTCATTGACCACCGAAGAGCTCATCACCGCTTTTCGACTATGCCGCTACGTAAACCTGCTGAAGAAAGAGCACAAGACCCCCGAAGAGGAGGCCCTCATCCAGCGGATACGGGAAAAAGGCAGACTTCTCACTTTCCAGAAACAAAAGCCCCCCCATCGGAAAAACTCGAACCAGAAGGGCCGCTGGTCCTTGCAGGAAGTTCCTGTCCAGGATTCGATGGTAAAACAATTTTTTTCACATTAGACGAAACAAGATTTACAGGGTACACTGGTAGCATGAAAAAAATTGAAATCCACAACGAGCTATTGAAATCCCTCATCGCCCTCGCCTCCGTCATCGAAGCCCGTGATCCCTATACCGGCGGGCATATTTGGCGAGTCAGCCGCTACAGTGTACTGTTGGGTGAACGGTACGGGCTGGACAAGAACTATCTCTTTGTCCTCGAAATAGGTTCCCTAGTGCACGATCTAGGAAAGGTGGGAGTGTCGGATGGCATTCTCAACAAGCAGGGGCCTCTTTCGGAACAGGAGTTTCAGGTAATCCGACAGCATCCCGTGGTGGGAGGGGAGATCGGTCAGAACCATCCCCTGTATCCCCTCGTTCGGTACAGCATCTTGGAGCATCATGAACGGGTGGACGGAACCGGCTACCCTGGTAGATTGGACGGGGACAGCATCACCCTCTGGGGAAAGATCACCGCCATCGCCGATACCTTCGATGCCCTTACCAGCCCCCGACCCTATCGGCCCGCCCTCCCAGTGGATCGGGTACTTTCCATCCTATCCGAAGGAAAAGGGACACATTTCGATCCCCACCTCGTGGATCTATTTCTATCTTTGGTAAAATCGGACAAACTAACCCATATTCTCGGCCATGCGGGGGAAAATCGGATGCTCTTGTCCTGTCCCATGTGTGGTCCCCTGATCGTTCCAAGACCCGACACGCAAGATGGAGAAATTCTCCAATGCCCCTCCTGTACAGGACGATTTCGAGTGCACAAAGCAGGAGATACCTTTGAACTGGAGTTTACCGGCTCCAAGAGTGGGGTATACGTTCCTCGGCCGGATGATGGATTGATCCGTTCCATTCTCAAACGGAAACGCAAGACCGTGACCCTGTAGATACTCGTGTCAAAATCTGACCTGAACTTTTACCACGAAGTCGCCCCGCCTCCCCGTATGGAGGGGCCCTAGCTCTCCAGCCGGGCCTGTTCCCCACAGATCGGGATCGAGGAACACTCGTAGGGTAGCCTGCAGGGTGAACCCCTGGAATGGTTCATGGGAAATGAAAACCGCCGGTACCCAGGACCCGTCATCGAGATTCACCGTGCCGTTCAGGGTAAGGTTCGTGTAGTCATTCAGCCTGTACAGAAGGGAACCATAGAGGTAATTTTTTCGATTAAGCTCCTTCACCGGGACATCCACCCGCACCGCCCTGCTTGCCGGAGGCAAGCTCCGCCAATCCCCCCCAGAGGTGTCGTATAGGTTGGCAAGGGAATCTCCCGAATCGAGCACTCCCGGCCCATTGTACAAGTATTGGAGAAGAGCCACGAAGTCGCCCCAGGAGCCATCTATCCCTGCCGTTGCTTGAAGTCCCCTTAACGGATTCCAGTTCCGATCGTACCAGTTACCCGTAGCGATGGCGTCACCCTCCAGGGTGTAGAGAGCGTCAAGAACGAAGGCCACCTCCCCGTCCCATTTGCAGGAAAATCCGAACCGATGATCGGGCCGCTCCTTTCCCCTGGAGGGAGCCTGCAGAGAATACCAACCCTGGACACTGAAGGCGGGTTCGTGCAATTCCGCGAGAATTCCCCCCACTCCCCCTGCTCCATTTACCCGTGTGGGATCCTCTCCGGCGGAGGCAAAAAACCTGAAAAGGGATAAATCCGAAGGGTAGAAAGTATAGACCGTACCAAGGACACCCCGGGGACGGGCGTCTGGAGTCAAGGGATTCGGGGGGTTCAGGAAATCCGTCGGCCTCCATGCCTGGCCGAACCCGAAGGGGATTCGCAGAAGCCCTGCTTCCCAATCGGCAGATTCCGACTCCAGGCGATAGTATAGCCGCTCTAGTTCCACCGCCGAGGCGTACCCCTTCCCCATCCTTAGGGCGGGTGATCCCTGTTGCAGGGAAGAAACCCGTGTTCCCGAAGCTGCCTGCACATTGAGGGCCAGGAACACAGTTCCCCGATCCCTTAGGGGCGCTTCCAACCGGATGTTCCCGAACTGTTCGAACCCGTAGGTTCCCCTCTCTTTTTCCCCATACCCCGGTACCCACGCTCCCTCTGCCGTCGAATCCGTAAGGGCAGAAAACTTCAAGGCCCTTTTCGGGCTTGAGGATCCAGGATTTGCCCCAAGAGCGGATTCCCCTACCGTCGAGTCCTGCTGGCCGCTACCATTTTGTGATACAGGCTCAGCCCAAAGGGGTGCGCCGATTACCAAACCCAGGAGGAAGACCAGAATTGGTAGCGAAAAAATTGGCGCGGAAATTCCCATGCTCGCAGGCCTTTTCAGTCTCGCAGAACTCTCCATCCCCGCGGTACTCACCATCCACGTAGGAATCTCCGTCCTCCGCCTCTCCCCACTTCTCCTCATCCCCCGAATCCTACGCATCCCACGCATCCTCCCCCGCCTATCTTCGCAGATTCCGCAGGCTGAAAACGGAATCCGGGATAGGTGCGTCCAGTACCACATTCCGCATACGGAAGATCGTTCGGCTGTCCTTACGGAGAAGATCCCGCATCTGGAACTCCACAGGAAAGTCCCTGCTTCCGATCCGTTCCGAACGGATCAACCGGTACTCCTTCAGTTTTGCACCCGAGAGAGCGAGCATTTCCATCGAGCGCACTTCTCCCGTTCGAACATCGATCCAGAGTTTCCTTTTCGGGTAACTCTCCGTCCGCTTTTTCGCCGCCAGTTCCAGGACCCAGCAGTCCCTCCCTTCTACCTGTTCCCTTCCCAGGAGGGTAGGCGTGTACCGGGCGGATAGGGTTTCGTTGTCGATGGTGTCTTCGTAGGAGAGGTCCGAACCCATCATCGATTCCTTCAAGAGATGCCCGGAAATCAGCATCACCGATTCGGTGTCTGGAGAGTACACATACAGCCTTCCTTCCTTTTTCAGGTACTTCGTTCCCCGGTCTTCCGGGTTCAGGAACTCCACGTAACTGTCCGTGTTACCCCGGCCTGCCACCCTGAAGACCTTCACGAACCTTTTCCCCTGGTGCTCGATGATCATCTCGCCCTCGTAGATGATGGAATTGTACACCTCATTGGCGTCCACCCGAGCGAGGAGCTCCGCGGCTGACGGCGTACCCCGATCATTGGCTGAAGGTCCGCTACTTCCCGCGCCTCCGGGCGAACTCCTTTCTGTTGCCGAAGACGCACTGCTACCCGTTGCCGAAGCCGCACCACTTCCTGGGGTTGCTTCCTGGGCTATGAGGAATGCTACAGGAGCAAAAACGAAGAAGCTCACACCCAGTAGCCAGGCGATCCGTTTCCGCACCACCGCTCGTTTTTTTCTATCTTTCACGATCCTTTTCTCCTTCTACTTCATTTCACCGCCGCAAGGCTTCTACCGGCTCGATAAAGGCGCTCTTCAGGGAAGGAAAGATCGTACAGAGCGCCGAGACCACTACCCCGAAGAGGAAGCCCTTCCCAAGAATCTGGGGGGAGAAACGAAGGATCAGGGTTCCCGTGATGGGGAACTCCTTCATCCCTCCGCCGGTAAACATATCCACATCCAGGGGAAACCGGGAACCGATCCAGGAGGCTGTCCCTCCCACCAGAACCCCACAGAAGGCCCCCAGCACGCTTAGGAGAAGGGCTTCGAAAAAGAACACCTCCACGATCTCCCTCCGGGTCATTCCCAGGGCTCCCATCATCCCGATTTCCTTGATCCGTTCATGGATCACCATCACCACCGTATTGATGATGAGGAAACTCGCCACAATCTGGAACACCCCGAATATGATCAGGTAAAGCACGGTACTACTCCGTAGGTAGGCAACCCAGTAGTTTTCCGTCCACCCCCGTATGAACGTTCCCGGAGAGAAAGCCCGTTTCAGTTCCCCCTTTACCCGCTCCACTTGTGTTCCCTCTTTCAGGTACACGACGAGCTGCTGGGTACCTTCACCCAGGACCAGAATCCGCTGTAGACGGTCGAAGGGAACGATAATCACTCCTTCGTCATACCTGCGATAATCGAACTGGAAGATCCCCACCACTTCCGGATTCCAGAACTTGTCGGAAAACTGGGCGGACACCACCTTGAAGGGAAGCCTATCCCCGATCCGGATGCCGGTCTTCTCCGCGAAGACAGTTCCCACCACACAGGCATTCTCCCCGGCCCGGGGATACCGTCCTTCCCGAAGGCCATCGCTACGCTTCGTTAGATTGAAGAAGTGGTACGAGGGCTCCCCCTCTGTATCAATCCCCCACACGAGGGCATGCTTGACTACACTCTCCAGGAGGGACGCGTAGGTTTGTATCCGAGGGAATACAGCATCCACTGTTGGGATGGTGACAAGCCTTCTTTTCATCTCCTCCACCGACATCCCCTCTTCCAGGGGATACTGGACCGGTAGGTACTCCTTTTCCTTCTCGAACTGTTCCGACACGATCTGGACATGACCCGTTTCGAAGGTACGGATCACTTCCTCGATACTGTTGTACATCCCTTCGACCCAGGCCTGCATGAAGATGTTGAAGAATACGGCCAATGCTACCGCCACGATGCAGAGAATCGTTCGCCTCCTGTTCCGATTCAAGTTCCGGTAGGCGATCACTAGGAAAGTAGGCCACCGTACACCTCCCCCGTTTCTCTCAAGATCCTTCCTAACTCTATCCATCCCTTCCTCCCTTCATTCCCTTCATTTTTATTCGAACCGTAGACTTTCCGTCACCGGCATCCGAAGAGCCCGTAGCGTAGGGGGGATGCTCAGCAAGGCGGAAACAAAGGTGGCCACGATTCCGGAAGCTCCGATGGTGAAAGGGTTCCAGGCGGAACGGAAAAGGGAGGTGATCCGGTACCCGTAGTCCCACCCCATCTCCTTGGCCATGGAGGAGTAGTCGATCCCATGATTCACCATGGGAATGTTCACCAGGCTTCCCAGAAGCATCCCGATCCCTCCCCCGATCAGCCCGATGAGAGCCGCTTCCAGCATGTAGGAAAAAAGCACCTCCCCGTCGGTCATACCCAGGGCTCGAAGCATCCCGATCTCCTTGGTCCGTTCTAGGATCGCCATAAGCATGGTATTGGCGATCCCGAGAAAGGAAAGGATGAACAGGAGAAGGATCATGATGCGGGAGGAAATCTGGTCGCCCCGGGCGGCTACGATGTAGTCCTGCACGTAATCCATCCAGCTATAGATTTCCAAGTCGGGAGGAAGGGAGAATCCCGCCCGCTCTAGAGCCGCCCGTATGGACAGGGGGCTCTCCCTCTCCCCCGGAAGGGTACCTTCCCGCGCATCGGAGGCACGAACCAGAATCTCCGTTACCTGGTCCTCCAGGAGAAGCCCCCCTTCCCCCGAAAGCACATCGAGGGGGATGTACGCCACGTTCCCGTTGGTCTTGGGATTGGGGGAATTGATCACACCTACCACCACGGCATCGATCACCTGGTACACATGTCGAACCTTCCCACGTTCGTCCTTTAGGTCGATCACGGTGGCGATCCGCACCCCCACAGGCTCTCTGTTTTTCAGGTCGATCTTCAATTTTTCCGCGGCCAGGATTCCCAAGGCAATCTCGAACTTCCCTGCCTGAGGGAATCTGCCGGCCTCCACGAAATCCATGTACCGGAGCACCTTCCCCTCCCGGGCCGGATCGATACCATAGAGGATCACGGGAGCCGACCCATCGGCCGTGTAGAGGGTGCCGGAAAAAACCATCCGTGGACTATCCGCATACCCTGCGTTCTCCAGGGCCTCGACAATCGGCTTCCAGGGAGAAAAGCTTTCATACATGGGAAGATCGTCTTTCTTATCGAAGTAAGCTTTCCTTTGGATCTTGGCCGCACCGATTTCGTAGGAAACGATATTCCGACGGGATTCGAGATTCATCCCCAATAACCAGGCATCCATGAAAATGTACAACCCCACACTGATGGCCACTCCCGTTACGGTGATGATGGTTTTCACCCTGTGTCGGGAGAGATTGCGAAAGGCCATGGAAAGGAGATCCCGATGGATCCTCATCGCCGTTCCTCCTTCTCTACCCTGCCGTCCCGAAGATAGATGAGGCGTCGCGCATACTCCATTACCATCCGGTCGTGGGTGGAAAAGAGGAAGGTGGTTCCCTGACTCCGGTTCAGCTCCCGCATCAGCTCGAGGATTTCACTCCCTGTGCGGGAATCCAGATTGGCGGTAGGTTCGTCGGCCAGTACGAGGGAGGGCTTTTTCACTAAAGCTCGGGCGATGGCCACCCTCTGCTGCTGCCCCCCGGACATCTCCTTCGGTCGCCGATTCCCCAGGTCGCCCAGCCCTACGGAGGTAAGAGCTTCCTTCGATCGCTGGATAGCCTCTTTCCGGGACACTCCCAGGAGGGTGAGGGGAAGGGACACATTCTCCAGTGCGGTGAGCACGGGGATCAAATTGTAAGCCTGGAAGATAAACCCGATGCGATGCCGTCGCAGCAAGGCGAGTTCCTTCCGGGATAAAGTTCCCACATCCACCCCCTCTATCCGGATCTCCCCGCTCGTGGGTACATCCAGGCACCCGATCAGGTGCAGTAGGGTCGATTTCCCGCTTCCCGAGGGTCCAGCTATGGCGGTGAACTCTCCCGCAACGAACTCGAGGGAGATCCCAGCGAGGGCCTGCACCGTGAGACCGTTTGTGGTGTAATCCTTCTTCAAGTCTTTCGTTTCCACGATACCCATCTCACTCTTCCCCTTGGTGGCCCTGATTTTTCTGTTGTTCCCGCTTCCTCTGCTGATCTTGCACCCCTTTCTGCTCCTGCGCTTCTTTCTGCTCCCTCACTTCCTTAAGGGCGGCTAACCCGAATACCCCTTCCTCCCGGAGTTGATGCACCAGTTCGTTGGGCACAAGGAGGAGGGAGTTTCCTGCCTGTAGCCCCTCGTTCAGTACGGAGAGCTTCCGTAGCTGCAGAGCAGTCTGGTCTTTCGCGTAGATACGAGAAGCTTCTACTAGCCGCCGGGCCGTCTCGATTTCCGCCTCGGCCAGTTGGATTCGCCCCTTCTTCTCCCGTTCCTTCTGGGCAAGGCGGCTCATGGTGTCCTGCAGTTCCTGGGGAATCTGGATATCAGTGATTTCGATGTGCTGTACGGTGATACCCCATTCGGTGGTTTTCCTGTCTACCTCTATCCGGATCTGCTCCTCGATCTCCTCCCCCTTTTCCAAAAAGGTAGACAGATCGTTCTTGCTGATGGCATTCCGAAGGGCCGTCTTAGAGGACAGTACCACCGCCTCCTCGTAGTTCTGCACCTCTAGCACCGCTTTTTCTGGATCCCACACGAGCCAGAAGCAGAGGGCATCCACTGTAACGGTCACCGAATCCCGTGTGAGGGTCGTTTCCGCGGAAAAATCCGTAACCCGGATTCGAAGATCCACCACTTTGGCGGTCCGATCGATCAGAGGGAACAGAACGAAAAGCCCCGGGCCCCGAACCCGATGGAACTTCCCGAACCGCAGTACAATGGCGCGCTCCCACTCCTCCATCTTCTGCACCGCCGGAGCCACAAGCGCTCCCGCGGCTCCCACGGCAATGAACACAGCCATCTGTTCCGATTGCCACAGAGCCAGAACCAATCCCAGCACGAGGAGGAACTTTACCGCTGTACTCCACCGGGGAAAGAGGGTCATGAGGAGAGAGGCGGCTACCGGTGTTCCCAGAAGAACTCCCAGGTCCTGAGGGGAAATGGGTCGTCCCTCCAGGGCAAGGACAGCTCCGGCGAAAATGACGAACAAGGCCAGGACCGCCAACCCCATTGCATCCATCCGGAAGTCCTTTCTTGCCTCCCGGGGGCCCACATTCTTGATGAGAGGGGTTTTCCCCCGCTGGGTCGAATCTTCCGATCTCGTCTCCCTTTTTAGCTTGTTCAACTGAATCATTCTTCCTCCCTAAACTCGCGGATTAACCTGGGTAGTTCAGACCTCGAAACTCCCAGAGCGTCCATCTCCCGAAGGAATCGGGCAAGGCTTTCTTCGATCTTCTTCTGTCGCTCATTCTCCGCCATATTGATTTCCTTGTCCGAAACATAGGTGCCGCTTCCCACCTGAGTCACCACAATCCCCCGTATTTCCAATTCGTTGTAAGCCTTGGCGATTGTATTGGGGTTGATCTTTAGCTCAATGGCCAGGGAACGGATGGTAGGAAGCTTGTCTCCGGGTAGAAGGCGCCTGGCGAGAATCGCCTGCTCGATCTGCTGGATGATCTGCCGGTAGAACGGCACCCCCGAGGAACCATCCAGCCGAAAGGAAAGCTTCTTTCCCAGACTTGTATTATTCATATAGTACAATTTTAATTGTACTATTACAGTATGTCAATACCTTTGCCGGCCCTTCCATTTGCCCCATACGGGAAAAATCGATACCTTTTCCCCAGGAGGATCTATGAAACAGGTAGGCGATACAGTGGCGGATTTCTCGTTAAAGGATGCGGATGGTAAGGTAGTGAAACTGTCCGATTTCGCAGCTAAAAAGAAAGTGATCTACTTTTATCCAAAGGACGATACACCGGGGTGCACAAAGGAAGCCTGCGGGTTTCGGGATCTGTACTCCCAAATAGCCGGCAAAGGGGCTGTGGTGATCGGGATCAGCGCGGATCCCGTGGATAAACATGCAAAGTTCAGGGACAAGTACCAGTTGCCCTTCATTCTCCTATCGGATCCGGAGATGCAGGTGATCAAGGAGTTCGGAGCCGCGGGTGAAAAGAAGATGTACGGAAAGAGCTTTTTCGGGATACTTCGCTCGACCTTTATTCTGGATTCGCAGAACCGGGTGACCCACGTGTTCCCCAAAGTAAAACCCGAAGGGCACGCAGAGGAGATTCTGGCCGCGCTGGGATAGAAGATATAAACTGGCTGTACTGGTATAGAAAAGGAAGGTATCTTTAAGAACGGGCGGGGGCCGCACTGAGCGGAAAGCGGTAGATTGCCGTAAGGTAGTACAGTGGCCACCCGTAGCGGGTAAGGCGAAGGATAGTTACTTGCGCGGCTTCGCGATTGGCGGTACCGCTCATCAAATCAACAAACCGGTATTTCCGCACGGGATGGGTAGTACCGTCTCTTCTAAAGGACGTGCATCGGCCACGCGGGGCGGCCTATGGGGAAGCATGGAGCCCGTCGCTGCTTGGCCGATCGCCAATGCCAACATCATTTCTTGCAACGGCCCCCATTTCCTCCTCGGTCTGCGCCAGGAAGTCTCGATTTCCCGTCATTCAAAAGGCATTATCAGCTTTCACCTACGTAAGATGAAGCGATCATCGCCTTGAACGAGAAGACGAAACGGGAGAAGTAACAGTTATGCGGTCAAGACCGTCAACACTGGTGAAAAGGCTCTAGAAGGGATCAATAATCCTTAGATTGACCTGGTGCTTATGGACATCAATCTAAAGGACGTATAGATCGGGACAAACTGGCTCTCTATGAGTTTGTTCTTGAGCTCCAATTCTCATCCTCGTTGGTATCCGGTTCCTTCTCGCCGCATTGCGATAATCGGCATAGAGGACTTCTAAAAATTATAGATTGAGAAGTAAAACGAACCCACTGGTCTATAGAGATACTCCACCAGAGAATCTTTCGTGAGTACAGATAGATGATCATAAACAGCATCTAACATTGGCGACGGATGGATAACTGAGGATGATCAGCCTCTACCATATCGGTTCGGTCCCGTACAGGGGTTTCTGCTCTACTTTATTTTGCCGAAACCGTGGTTCAATTTTTTCGGGCTTACTTTACATACCTCTGGACATCGCCGGCAGCTCACGGGCTTTATGCCGGGCGATATTTCCGACGTTCCCCGCTTCCATGTTCCTGCTGCTCATGTCCACGATCAGATAACTACAGTTCAGGACCTTCAACATGATCTTAGGATGGTAAGCCGGTTATCCTTCCTTCTTGCAGGACGCATATATCTGCTCGAGATCGAGTCTCTCAACGACCACGTCAACGATCCTCGCCGGGGGGTCTTCTTCCAGCAAATGCATATAAAAATAATTATCGATAAGTTAAAAATTTATTTTTTAGGCTTGACCGTTCGCAGAGGATATTCCATGATGATATAAATGCGGTTCAATGCCTATGAGCCAGTTTCGGCGGCCATCCGTATAATCGCTGTTATTCTAAACAAGCCCTTCGAAAGGACTGATGACACCCCGCTTATTCTTAACTGCCACGTGGGTGTAAATCATGGTTGTTTCCACATGAGAATGACCAAGCAGTTCCTGAATGGTTCGGATGTCGTAGCCATCCTCCAATAGATGGGTTGCAAAACTATGCCTCAGGGTGTGGACCGAAGCGAACTTATCGATGCCTGCGGCCCGAACCGCATCATGGACCTGCCGCTGCAGGACCGAAGGATGCAGGTGCCAATAGGCGCTGGTACCGGTTCGTTCATCCCTATATATGCTTTTTGAGGGGAACAACCAGTACCAGGTCCATTCATATTGGGCGGCAGGATATTTAAGACCAAGGGCTTCAGGCAGATACACGCCGGGGGCCCCCTTTTTACGATCCCGTTCCCAACGAAGATGCAGGTCATCCAGATAGGCCCGCATGGGACCATGCAACGCCTTAGGAAAGAGGGTAAGCCGGTCCTTGCCCCCCTTGCCCGAACGGACCACCAGGGTTTCATCCTCGAAATTCAAGTCCTTAACCCGCAGGGATAGGCATTCTTCGAGCCGATTGCCGCTGGCGTACATGAGGGAAGCCATAAGACGGTAGGGGGAAGGCAGGTGGGACAGAAGCTGGCCCACTTCAGTGCGGGTGAGCACCACCGGCAAACGCCGACGCCGCTTCGCCCGAAGCACCGAAGCAAGCCCATCTACATCAACATGAAACACTACCCGAAATAAGAGAAGCAGGGCATTAAAGGCCTGTTCCTGAGTAGCCGCAGATATTTTTCGTTTTACCGCCAGATAACTTAAATAGGACCGCAGATGGCTCGCCTCAATAAGGACCCGCCCATCCTTCCATTCCAAATTGATGACCCTTTCCAGGTATTCCAGGAAGCGGTTGGTCCATGCAAGGTAGGCCTTTTCAGTGCGCAGAGCCAAATGCTTAATCCGTATATGCTCCTGCATGGACCGGTATACCTGAGCACGGTAGGAAATCCAGGGATTTTCTGCTGATTTTACAGGCAGAATTGCAGGTTGTTTCATAGTATCGATGAACAACATATACAGGGCTACTGCCCTTTGGGCTTTCGTAACGACATAGTCGCTTTTATAGCTTGATAAACGCTGGGTAAACGCTGTAACCGCCCCCTCCCGGTCCTGTTCCCATTGGGGAA
>Ga0308397_1001619_pt1 | contig 12432 bp, 13 predicted proteins | sample Hotspr20SampleT8_FD_202356 | JGI IMG/M metagenome (GOLD analysis project Ga0308397, IMG submission 202356) | Hot spring phototrophic mat microbial communities from Mushroom Spring, Yellowstone National Park, Wyoming, United States - 20051001_T8 ...
GCTGCCGCTCGACTTGCATGTTTAAGACGCGCCGCCAGCGTTCGCTCTGAGCCAGGATCAAACTCTCCGTTATCACTAGCCTTTCGACTAGTTCTTCCCTCTACCCTATACCTCATCAGCATAGGGCTAAGTAGCTACCGCTACTCCAACATCACTCAACGTGATGCAATAGGCTCTCACTACGCTCTCGCATATCCACACAGTTTTCAAAGATCCCTACACCTTATAACTCTTCGCTATAAGGTCTGCCAGTACCCCTGGCCTTCCAGTGAATGTCCATCTATCTACACCCACTCACTCAGTCAACCACCTTTTACAACTTTTTCCCTCCACCACCAAAAAAAATTTAACCAAGAACTATCCTCGCTTGACCTCCCTACATCCACTACCCCAACCTCAATGTCGGGATTTTCCAATTTATTCACTACCTCCACTTCGTCAACCACTTTTTACCCCAACCCCTCCATTTTTTTCCATTTTTTTTACACCGCTATGCTGAGAAAAATTTTACTTTAACTTAATTTATAGCAAAAATATGGAATACTTATCAACTTTAGAGTAATCACTTTTACATCTTTTAAATAAAGTTATTAATTAATGAATAAATCGACCCAAATCAATAAAGAAGATACAAATAATCAAACTATTTTAATTATTAATTGAACTATTCGTTCTCTGTAGTAGTTGCGCCTAAAATTCCTCTTTGTGAACTTTCGACAAAGTTGATTAATCGCTGAATATCTGGATCATCTGCATAGATTTGTTTTAGTTCATTTAATGCATTAGAATATGTTAAGCCTTTTTTATAAAGAATTTTATATGCATTTTTGATTTTTCTTCTTTGTTCTTCGCTAAATTGATTTCTTCTTAAACCTACAACATTGATTCCTACTACAAGTGCGGGATTTCCATCTACCATCATATAAGGAGGTACATCTTTTACAATTTTTGATAATCCTCCAATAATGCTATAATCTCCAATTCTACAAAACTGATGTACTCCAACATAACCGCTAATCAATACTTTATTCCCTACATGAACATGTCCCGCTAAGGCACAATTCTGAACAAAAATATTATTATTTCCTACAATACAATCATGTCCTAAGTGAACTGTCCCCATAAAATAATTATTATCTCCAATGGTTGTGGGAATTTCTATCTTTGTACTACGGTGAATATTTACAAATTCTCTGAATATATTGTTATTCCCAATTTTTAAATAAGTTTTTTTCGATGGATCAAAAGAAATATCTTGAGGAAGTCCTCCTAAACAAACAAAAGAAGAAATTTGATTATTCTCTCCTATTTGAGTATTTGCATAAATATAACAATGAGAAGCTATTTTTGTATGATTACCAATCACAACATTTTCTTCTATTATAGTGTAAGGTCCGATTTCTACGTTTTCGCCAATTTTTGCTGTTTCATGTATAATTGCTGTGGGATGAATCTTTTTACTCACAAGTCAAAAATTTTAAATGTGGGGAATTGATCAATTGTAAAATATATTTTAGTTGTTGAATAAATATAACTTAAAAATTTGCTCTTGTGTTGATCGATACTCATTGTCATATAGATATTATAGAATCTTTTGGAATAGATAAAAAAGAGATTTTGGAAAATTGCGAAAAAAACGAAATTTCTGCATTAATTCAGATAGCGGTGGATAAGAATTCTAGTCTATGGAATCAAAATTTTGTAGAAGAATATAATCGAAATTCAAATTATAAAACAAGAATTTTTTTTACTTGTGGAATTCACCCAGAATCAGTTCAAAATCGTGATCAATTAAAAGAAATCGAAGAAGTGATTTTAAAATGTTATGAAAATCCTTATTTTGTAGGGATAGGAGAAACAGGATTAGATTTTTTTCAAACCCCAGAAACCAAAGAATTACAAGCTGAATTTTTCTACAAACACCTTCAATTAGCAAAAAGGCTTGAACTCCCTGTCATTATCCATTGTAGAGATGATAAAATGTACAACGAAAATAAACTCGAAGCCATAAAATTAGTTTATTCTATTGGAAAAGAATTGAATTATCCCAAAGCAATTATGCATTGTTACACTTATTCTTCGCAAGAAGCAAAATGGTTTATCGAATTAGGATGGAAAATATCTTTTAGTGGAATTCTTACGTTTAAAAATGCGACAATTATTCAAGATGCTGCAAAAAATATTCCGATAGAAAATATTTTAATAGAAACAGATTCTCCTTTTTTAACACCTGTTCCTTATCGAAATAAAACCAATCAACCTGCATTTGTAAAATATGTTTATGATTATCTTCAGCAATTATTGAATATTCCCGACGACATATTAAAAGAAAAATTAATACAAAATACTTTGGAAGTATTCGATAGAATAAAACTTAAAAGTTAAAAAAATGATTGAATTTTTTCTTATACTTTGAAACATGGTTCTATGAAAACAAAAATCACCATTAATATAACATTAGTATTACTAATTAGTTGGTTGGTTGCATGTGGACAAACAGCTCAACCAAAGACAACTGAACCTACTGTTCCAGCAGAAGAGGCAAAAAAAAGAAGTGTTTTACCAAAAGTTGGCGAAAGTTTAGGTTTTGTCTATCAACCTAATGGAAAGGGATGGAACTATAAAGATGTAAGTTTAAATCAAGCAGATTTCCAAAAATGGTATAACCAAAATAAAAATCTTTTTATGGAAGTAATCAATAATCTTCCACCAGATTTGGTTTTAGAAATTGTTGGACATACAGATGAAAGTGGACCAAGAGAAGCACAACCAGAACTAGGTAAAAAAGGAAACTTATGGTATTCTCAACAAAGAGCACAAAGAGTCTACGATGCTCTTGTAAAAGCAGGTATTCCAAAAGATAAAATTCGTGCAGTTGGTGTCGCAGAAGATGAACTTATTCCAGGTATTGATCCTTACGATCAAAGACAAAGACGTGTAACATTCCGAATCAATAAAAAATAACCATTTCGGGGTAAGTGCCCCGAATCCTTTTCTTCAACTTATTTATAAAATCAGTTTTTTCATGTTGTTCATTAATGAGAAAGATTTTATTAAATCAAAATTAAAAAATAAAACCGTTCTTTTTGTAAATTGCTATCATCCCATAGCCAAAGAGATAATATTTTTTTTGAGTAATTTATTAAAAAAAGAAATCCGAATTATCATTATTGGCAAAAATCCAGCATATGTTTCTTTAATCGAATCAAAGGTAATTGACAAAAATGATTACAGAAACGAAAGAAAAAAATACGTATTATCGTATGATATTGATTCGAGAAACTATCTGCATGTAAAAAAAGCATTTAAACAAATTAAGGAAGAATGGGGTAAGATTGATTTTATCTTTCATTTTGATGACTATTTTTTCGACAAGCCCATAGAAGAAATTCCCATCGTTAATTTTAAATATCTTTATCAATGGAATCAGTTAACGTTTTTTAATATCTTAAAAGCGCATCAACTTTTTATACAAACACCAGTACGAATTTTAACACATAATACAGAAAATAAAAAAACTTTATATCATCACATTAAAAATACATTGATTGATTATTCAAAACAAAATTATCAAAATATTTCAACAATTATATTAAAAGATTCTATGTTTTTACAAATTCATAAAAAAATTACTAAGCAATTTTTAAAAGTTTCTGTAATAGATCAAAATCAAATCGAAAGAATTCTCTATGATTTTCTAAAAAATAAAACAAATATATATTTATAAAAATACTTGAATATTTTTACGCAAGAAAATCTTTCAACTTAAATGTTAGAAAATATTTTAAATTATTTATTACAAATTGATCCTATTTGGATACATCTATTCTTAGTTTTTAGCACTTTTACAGAAAATGTTTTTCCTCCTTGGCCTGGGGATACTTTTATTGTTTTTGCTGGATTTTTAATATATTATGATATTCTATCTCCGGTTGCGACGTATATCTCTACTACAATAGGAAATTTTTTAGGTGCATATTTGATGTATTTTTTAGGTCAAAAAATTTTACAATTTGCTCATTCAATTCATAAAAAAATTCATATAAAATTTTTATCGAATTTATTAGAATCCATGATTGCTGATGATCAAATGAAAAAAACAGAACAATGGTTCGATAAATGGGGTTTTTTATTCGTTGTTTTTTCGAGATTTTCTGCCGGGATTCGATATTTTGTAAGTATTGTAGCAGGAATTACGAAAATGAATCTCTTTTTATTTTCTCTTGGTTTTTTGATAGGTATTCTTATATGGAATTCACTTTTACTCTTTGGAGGATATCTACTTGGAGTAAATTGGAAACAAATATTAGAATGGTTAAGAGTTTATAACATAATCATCACTTTATTGATATTATTAGGAATTACAATTTTTATTCTTTACAGAAGACAAAAATCAAAACATTAAACCATTATGGCAATTCTACACAAAGAGATCGAAGACATTCTAACACAAATTCCTACTAAAATCGAAAGTGTTGCAGTAATTACAGGTGCAGGAATTTCTCAGGAAAGTGGAATTCCAACATTTCGCGGAGGTGATGGATTATGGAAACAATATAAACCAGAAGAATTAGCAACTCCTTATGCTTTTAGAAAAGATCCTAAACTCGTTTGGGAATGGTACGAAATGCGAAGACAAATCATAAAAAAAGCTAATCCTAACCCAGCTCATTATACATTGGTAGAAATGGAAGAATTCTTCGAAAACTTTTTGTTGGTTACTCAAAACGTAGATGGTTTACACGAAAAGGCTGGTTCGAAAAATATTATAGAAATCCATGGCAACATTTGGAGAGCACGTTGTACAAACTGCAATTATAAAGAATTTTTAAATACACCTTTACAAGAGATTCCTCCACGTTGCATCAACTGTAATTCTTTGATGAGACCAGATGTTCTCTGGTTTGGCGAAAACTATGAAGTTGAAACACTTAGCATTGTACAAGAGTTTTTTCAAAAAGTGGCTTTGCTATTCGTAATTGGTTCTTCGGGACAAGTTTCTGTTCCTGTATATTTAGCAAAAGAAGCCCATTTAAACGGTGCAATTGTTATAGAAATAAACCCAGATTTTTCTTCGTATAGCCATTTTGCTGATTTTATTCTTCGATATAAAGCAGCAGAATCTCTTCCAGTTTTGTGGAAATATCTTAAAGAATATTTACAAAAGAATTAAACTATTTTTTTATATATTCTTGGTTTAATTTTTTTTGTAATTCTAGAATTGCTTTTCCTTCTGGTGTAGAAACAAAATAATAAAACCACGCATAATATCCACCTAACACTAGAAATCCAACTGCCATAATTCGAAGTGCTATTATACGCGGTCTATTCCAATTCGATACATAATTTTTGTGGATCAATTTAAAAGACATTAGTAAAAAATAAATGCCTACACCAGTGTAAATTATCACATAGAACATAAGTTATAGATAATTTATAGTATTTTGTAGTCAATTTTATTATAAAAACGGTATATAAATTTCTTTTTGTTGAATTTTTTTTCGTAATTCTTCTGGCGTTAAAGAATGATATTTTAAATAGGTTTCGAATTTATATCTCGGTAATTGATATTGTTTGTCGAAAGGTAGATAAATTCGCGAAACTGTTTTATGAATTTCTTGGTTTGGATCCTTAAAATTAAAGATTACAAAATTTCTCGAAGCTAAACCAATCTGTTTTAAAATTATGTTGATAATAGCAATTCCCATCCCAGCCCCTTCTTGACTATCGCTATGTTTTAGATAATAATTGTACAAGTTATCTTCAGAGATGGATTCGAGAAATTTTAGTCTTACACGTTTTTCTTCTTCTGGAAACAAATTCCCTTCGTTTAATATATGGATTAACAACAACCTTGGATGGAAAGAAAGATAAATATCAAAATGATAATTAAAATCATCCGCCAGGTTGACCAATTCTTCTACACGTAAAAAATATAAGATATGCTTTAAGATTCTTAACAACTTTTGGTAATCTAAATCATCCAGAGGGTTCAACTGGTAACGATTTATAATCCATCGCTTTATATGTGCTTTAATACAATTTTGAATCAATTCTTTGATAATCATATCTATAGAAATTATGTTCTTTGCAAAAAAATCATATTTTATATTTTTTTTATATATTTCTTTTAATTTTTCTTCGAGTTCATCGTTTAATAGATTACCCCTTACATGGAAATTATCAAAAAATTGAATTATATCTGGGTAATTTTCTAAAAAATCCATCTTATAATAGTTTTTGTCTGATAATTTCTTTTATCTTTTCTGAATCAGGTGGTAAAATAATGGGGCTGTTCGCATATTTTGCTTGAACTTCGTTGAGTTGATTCTTATGATAATTTACTTTAAATTCTGTAAACTTTAATCCATGAGCAGTGGAGATAATAACAACACTTTCGTTATTTTTTATTATATCTTTATTTTTTAATTTTTGTAAAGCTACCATAGCAACAGCAGTATGCGGATCTAAAAACATTCCCATTCTATCCAAATATGCAGCCATATTAGCTAATTCGTCCTCTGTTGCTTCTTCTACTACACCACGAGAAATTTCTAATGCTCTTTTTGCTCTTTTAAAACTTACGGGATTACCGATTTGTATAGCAGAAGCCAACGTTGTTTGTGCTTTTACTGGTTCAAATGTTTTAAATTGGTTTAAAAAGCTTTTGTACAATGGATTTGCTTTACTACTTTGTGAAACTGCAACGCGTGGTATAGAATCTATGATTCCCGTTTCTTTTAGTAATACAAAACCTTCTACAAGTGCAGAAACATTTCCTAAATTTCCTCCGGGGATAATAAACCAATCGGGTCTATTCCATCTTAACTGCTGTATTACCTCGATTCCAACGGTTTTTTGTCCTTCTATTCGTAAGGGGTTCATAGAGTTTGCTAAATAAATGCCCATTTCTTTATCGGAGGTAATTTCTTGAACTATTTGCATACATCCATCAAAATCTGTTTCTAAACTTAAAACAATTGCACCATTAGAAATCGGTTGAATTAACTGTGCCAAAGAAATTTTATTTTGTGGTAAAAATATAATAACAGGTATATTCGCGTAAGCTGCATAAGCTGCTAATGCAGCACTGGTATCTCCAGTAGAAGCACAGGAAATCGCTTTGATAGAGTTATCTGTTTCCATCAATTGTTTAACGTGGCTTACAAGAACAGTCATACCAAGATCTTTAAAAGAACCAGTGTGAGAAACACCACATTGTTTAATCCACAATTCGCTTAGATGCAATTCTTTTGCATACTTTGGTAAGGGGATTAATGGCGTATGACCTTCACCCATAGAAACAATATTTTCTTTTTTTAATTGTGGTAGGACCCATTCCTTTTTTCCCCAAACACCAGACGAAAAGGGAAATTCTGTCAATAAACGTTGGTCAAACAATTCTTTCCATTGATTTGCTGGAATTTTCTTAATTGCTTCTAAATTATGCCGAACATCCAACAATCCATTGCACTTAGGACAACGAAAAATAACTTCTGTAATATCATATTTTGTATGACATTCCATGCATTCTAAGTGAGCTTGTAAATTTTTATGATACATATTATTCCCTTTTATGATTCTGTTAAAGATTCTTCTTTTTCCTCTGTTTTTATTCTACCAAATGAGTAAATACCTTTTTTATCACGGGATTTTAAATCTACTCCCGGATAAATACGATTAATCTTTAAAAAAAACTTCATTCTTTCTTCGCCTAAGTTATCGATAATAAATTTAACAGATAATTCAAATTCTACATAATGTATAGGACGATTTTTTTGCATTAATGCAACAACCCTTAAATATGCAGGATGACCGATTAATTCTCTACTTTCGAAAGAGTCTGGTTCGTTAAGATTGATCATATTCTTTACATGAGGTGCTTTCCATAAAACCTTATTTTTTGCTAAAGGACGAATGGTAATTATGTATTCTTCTAATCCTTTTTCTTTTTGTATGGCAATTTCTACATGAGGATCTTCGATACCTTTTAGTCTTAAAGCGATATCCGAAGTTAAAGCACCAATTGTAATAACTTTTCTTTTTTCGTTTTGCCCTAACAAAATTTCTTTTACGCTTCCTTCTTCGGGCGGAGGAGATTGCAAATCCATAAACGTCTTATACGAAGGAATGTAAATATAAATATAAAAACCAAAACCTAAAAACAAGAGTATTATAAATAAAAATAAATATAATATAAATTCAATATAAAATGGTATAATCATTATCGAACATATTTTTTTAAGTATTCAATTGCTCTTTCTTTTGCTTGTTCTTCTGTTAAATTTGGATCTTTTTTAATTCTCCATAGAATCCTTACATTGAATTCCTTTGGATATGTCGCATCGGTTAAGTATTTAAATTTATAACGAGAAATATCTTGGATAAAAAGTTCAACAGCTTGCTTCATTTTGGGTATATATCTCGAATAATATTGAATTTTTTCTATGTTAGAGGTTTGAGGATTCAAATAAACTGTTATTATACCATCGAATTCCCAATCTTTAAAATTTATTTGATCATAGATTTGCTTATAAGAGTTCAGTTGTTCTTTATCTCCATTAATATCTTTAACCCTTTCTATATTAGTTTCAAATTGTATTTGTCTTACGCGATAGTTATTCTTTGTGATTAAAACTCGAAATGCTTCGTTCGGTACTTTATCCTCTTGATTTAAGAAAAATGGATCATCGCCTTCTGTCGGATATTTAGGTTGATCTTCTTGAAATTGCTCTTCGATTTGAAGGTTTAAATTTTCTTGTGGCTTTTGTTCCGTAGATACAGTACTTGTCGAAGTTTTGCAAGATGGAACAATCAAGATAAATAAAAATAAAATAAAAGTTTGTTGAATCTTCATAGATAGTCAATAAAGTATTTTTAACTTTCTATTAATGCAAGCATTTTTTTTAAATTGTCAGCATCGTAAGGATAGGTATAGATATCATAACTAAAATTGGGTTGAACAGGGGATTCTTGGAATATATTCTTATCTTTGATTTTGTTCAATAATTTTTTTACATAAATCTGACTTTCTTCTTTGCCTCTACCAGAGAGAAGTAGAATAAAATTGCCTTGTCCCAAACGTACAAAATAATCATGTTGATATAATGTTCCATTGATGACTTCTATGAGTTGTCTTAAATATTTATCCATTGATAAAATGGTATTTACTCCTAATAATCGTTTTAGGTTTTTGATTCTTAGGTTGATTAAAGAAAAGGATGTCTTTAATTCTTCTGACTTGTTGATTTCTTGTTCTAATCGTTTTTTTAACGGACTAAATGTATCTTTAAATAATAGCTCTCTTTCTTGATTGATAATCATATTTGTTATAATAGGAGAAACCATTGTAGCAAAATATAAGAGTAATTCTTTTTCGCTTTCTGTTAAAGTATTTCCTATAAATTTATGAATAGCAAAAAAACCTATCAACCAATTCAAATGGATTAGAGGAACTATGATAAAATGCTCCATTATTGCTAAATCTTCTTCTGTATAATTGTCTACGATTTCTTTGTAATCTTTAAAATTTTTTAATTCTTGTACGGTGGTTAAATTCGAGATTAACCCAATCAAATCCCCGTTTATATGAATTTTGAACTTATTTAAAGATTCGTAAGAGATATTCTTTCCCAAAAACAATTTGTATGCATTTTCTTCTATGTGAACAATTACAAAAGAAAACATGGTAATTCGGAAACGTTCTTCTAAAAAAGATTGAATGGAATCATACACATCGTCTAACGTTTTTTTTGAAGAAACATCAACGATAAACTTAAAAAAAGAATTCGCATATTCGCTAAATTCTTTTATGTTTTGAATCTCGTGTTTGATTTGATATTGCTTTTGTAATTGTTTTAACCGCGTAATCGATAATTTGATTAGAACTCTTAAAAATTCTAAATCATCAAGTATATAATCCTTTTGTTCTAATGGGGTTGATAAAAAATATATTGCATAGATTCTTTCGCTATTTTTTAAGGGAAAATAAACTGTAAATTCTTCAAGAATTTCTTTATATTTAGTAAAAACTGAATCCTTTAAGTCTTTTTGTAACAATTCTTTAAGTTTTGATGTGTAGAATATTTCGCCTGTGTTAAATTTCGATAAGTAATTTAAGAACGGATCATCTTCACGAATTGTTATGTCTATTGATTTATACCCAACATCTATTATATAAAATAAACTGCCTTTTTTATCAGATATTAGATCGGAATTACCCAATACTAGTATAGATCGTGTACCTAATTGTTCTTGAATACTAAATGCGATTGATTCTAGCAACTCTTCGTATTCTTCGATTTCTTGAAATTCTTCTAATATATCGAATAATGCTAAATAGTAATCAATTCTCTTTTGACTTGCTACATGAATTTCTTCTGGCAATGTTAGTATTTCGCTTTCGTCTTCGATAATCTTTTGTTTTACATCTTCTTGTTCTTTTTCGGATTTTTGGATTTCTTCTATTGCTTCTTTTTCCCAATCTACGAAGGGATCAACATCCTTTTCGATAAGCTGGGATTCTGCAATCTCTGGATCTTTTTCTTTTGGAGAAATTTCTTCTATGGTATAATCGGGTAGCTTTAATTCTTCTTTATTGGGCGAATTCTGGAGTTGTTCTCGAAGTAGTTTTGCTTTTAAGTAAAGACTTTTTGGTTCTTTCTTTTTTTCTTTTTGTAATTCTAATAAGCGATGGTACAAACCTTTTTTTTTCGAGTATGTTAGTGCTTTTTCAAATAATCCCATATTTTATTCTGGTGGATAAATTCCTAAACTTTCGATCACTTTTTTGTATAAGTTAAAATATTCTGATCTACTAAATTCTCTTATTGCATCTTCGGGAAGTTTATCAAAAAGGGAATCCAAATAAGCAATGATTTTTTTTAATTCTTCTTTTTTGATCCCAGTTTCTTTTTCTAAATCGTCTGTTAATTGTTCTCTTCGCTCTTGCTTTAAATCATAAACTTCTGGTTCTGGAACAGTAATATCTTCAGTTTCTTCTAGTTCACCAACGATATTGTTTAATTCATCATCTGTTAAAGAGATGGTTTCTTCTGTATCACTTTCAAAAATGGGTTCAGGAATTTCTATATTATCTAATTCTGATGTTTGTTCTATTTCTGTTGTTTCTTGTTCTAATTCACTTTTTAATTCATTCGAGATTGTTTGAATATCTTGATTGGATACAATATCTTCTAGTTCTTCGGGTGTTAGAGAAATAGTATCTTCTTCCATCTCTACTTCTGCCAAGGGAGGCAAACTAATCTCCTCAGCATCAGAGATAATTTTATTTGCCAATTCATCATCAGAAAGAAGTAGATCATTTTCTTTTTCTTTCTCAACGGATATCTCTTCTATATCGTCAGGTGTTTCGGATAGTATATTATCTAATTCGTTATCGCTTAAACTAATGGGTTCATCATCAAGCTCTTTTATTTCTTCGCTTTGAATATCTTCGGCTTCATCAATAACAATTGGTTCTATTTTTAATTCATCTTCTTTGTCTAATTCGTCATCGCTTAAAGCTACTGACTGCTCTTGTTCTGATTCTATTCCCGTTTGCTCTGATTCTTCTTCACCTCCCTCTACCCCAACAGGCATCTCTAATATATTATCTAATTCGTCATCGCTTAACGCTACTGGCTGCTCTTGTTCTGATTCTATTCCCGTTTGCTCTGATTCTTCTTCACCCCCCTCTACCCCAACAGGCATCTCTAATATGTTGTCTAATTCGTCATCGCTTAACGCTACTGGCTGCTCTTGTTCTGATTCTATTCCCGTTTGCTCTGATTCTTCTTCACCCCCCTCTACCCCAACAGGCATCTCTAATATGTTGTCTAATTCGTCATCACTTAATGCTGCTGGCTGCTCTTCCTCTGATTCTATTCCCGTTTGCTCTGATTCTTCTACACCTCCCTCTACCCCAACAGGCATCTCTAATATATTATCTAATTCGTCATCGCTTAACGCTACTGGATGCTCTTCTTCTGATTCTATTCCCGTTTGCTCTGATTCTTCTTCACCTCCCTCTACCCCAACAGGCATCTCTAATATGTTGTCTAATTCGTCATCGCTTAACGCTACTGGATGCTCTTCTTCTGCATCTAATTCTATTGATGAAGGGGGTCCTAATACTTCACTAAGTTCTTCGTTTGTTAATCCAATATCATAATTTTCATAGCTTGAATCAAAAGATAGATCAGGTAAATCAAGGGATTCAAAATCAATATCTAAATCTTCTTCTTGGTTTGTCTTATTAGAATTATAATTTTGATTCATAAAAAAAACTTTCTTAAATTATCGGTAACTATTCCAATAATTTAAAATGATCTATTTATAGTTTTATTGGATTATTTTAAGAAAAAAAAGAAAAAAAGTCAACTTTTATTTTTCTTTAAGAAAAGAGAGTTTATTTCTTACTGCATTTAATTT
>Ga0308397_1001638_pt1 | contig 12317 bp, 12 predicted proteins | sample Hotspr20SampleT8_FD_202356 | JGI IMG/M metagenome (GOLD analysis project Ga0308397, IMG submission 202356) | Hot spring phototrophic mat microbial communities from Mushroom Spring, Yellowstone National Park, Wyoming, United States - 20051001_T8 ...
GTTTCGCCTCCAAAAAGAGCTAGGAATCCTCCCCCCCGAAAAAGAACGCCTCCTGGAAACCCTGCATGAGGATACGCTACGGGAATCGGAACGAAGCCGAAAAGGCGGACTACACAAAACAGGCCCCGAAGGAATCCTATTGATAATAAAAAGTATCCTTCAGAAAAAGCCCTCTTTAACCGCTCAGCAGGTGTGGGAAAAAATCCCTGCACATAGCGAAATTCGCATCGGTGAGTACACAGTGTACCGGGACGGCGGGGTCCTGTACCAGGATTCTCCCACAGGCACCCGAAAGGTAAGCCGCAATCATTTCAACCGCTTAATCGCCAAGGCCCGCAAAGAACTGGGCATCAACCCACGGTAACGCTTTTCCCCCCTTTTATCCGTTACTCCGTTACCGTTGATACTTAATTCCTTACAGTATAAAGAATTACATGGTAACGGATACGGTAACGGGTAACTTTTTTATCCGTTACCGTACGCATACAACCGGATACACACAAAAAAAATTCAAAAATTTTTTGAAATGAATTTGCAAATACTACTATTCCGCAAAGCCCGTTTTTTACCATTCCCTCAAGAGCCCACATTTGGGCGCAAGGAGGGAAAAATGGAGAAACTTTTAAACATCAACGAAGCCGCAGAGCTTCTCGGCCTAGCCAAGGCGACACTGTACAGGTACGCATCTATGAGGATGCTCCCGACCGTAAAACTCGGTGATCGCCTTCTGTTCAAGCAGAGCGATCTTGAAAAGTGGATCGATGATCACCGTATCGAACCGAACGCCTATGTAGGGTACCGGGGCCGGAGGAGGGAACGGGTATGAGTGCATATCAGAAACCTGATCCCCGGCTAGTGGAAGCCGTTCTCAATCGCCTTGGCCTTCAGCCGGGCACGGGGAACAAAACAATAAAATCCCCCCTCCGGGAGGGGGACGATCACCCTTCGTTCACCATCAATCTGGAGAGCGGTCTGTGGTACGATCATAAAACTAAGGAGGGGGGGACGGTATACGACTTAGCCAAAAAGTTGAACATTTTTTTACCCGAAAAGAAAATACACAAAAACAACCTTTTTGTCCATTATCCGTACAAGAATGCCGAAGGTAAAATTCTCTTTATTGTTCACAGGGAGGATACCCCAAAGGGTAAAAGAATTTGGCAAACGGATAGTGGCGGCAGAAATCCCCCGCCAAAGATTGATAACCGTCCCCTGTACCGCCTTCCGGAACTCCTTCGCTCTTCGGAGCCCATCCTCGTTGTAGAAGGCGAAAAATGCGCTTCAGTTCAAGTGTCGGGATACTTCTTGACTACCTGGGCCGGTGGTGCAGGGGCAGTGGAAAAAACGGACTGGAAGCCCTTACAGGGCCGCAAAGTCATCGTGTGGCCTGATGCGGATGAGCCGGGATTGCGGGCCTCTTTGGCGATCAAACGGTTCCTTCCCCATGCCGAAATCCTCCGCATCGAAGGCAAACCCAAGGGGTGGGATATTGCCGCTGCGGTTGCAGAGGGGATCGATCCCGTCGCTTTTATCGCCTCATGCCCACGAATTACGGAACCCCGAAAGGAGGAAGTCGCCGAAGAAACCCGTCGGGTGTTAGGGGATATTGTACAGGTCTTGCGAAAGTATGTGGTGCTACCGGAGCATGCGGCCGAGGTGATCGCCCTATATACGCTCCAGACTTATTTGCTCGATTTTTCAGATTTTGCTCCCATGCTTCTGATAACCAGCCCCGAAATGAGGTGCGGAAAGACGACGCTTCTGTCAATCTTGGAGCAACTAGTGTACCGCCCCCGCCTCTTCGCTAATGTAACCCCTGCAGCAATTTACAGACTGGTTGAGAAAGAGGCCCCTACCCTACTGATAGATGAAGTTGATTCGTTACTTCGGCAGAAGACTGAAACCACAGAAGCGCTACGGGGGCTCCTAAACGCAGGACACCGGAGGGGGAGTGCCAGCAAGGTAATCCGGGCCGTGAAAGATACGGATGAACTGCGGGAGTACTCCGTGTTCTGCCCGAAAATCATAGCCGGTATCGGCAGGGTGCCCAGAACGTGGGTTGATCGAGGAATCGTAATTGCCATGCGCCGAAAGGCCCCGCATGAGAAAGTGGAAAGGTTTACTTTGAGCATCGTCGGGAGAGAACTTGAGGCACTGCAAGGCAGGATCGAAGAAGTAGCAAACCTCCTGCGAACCGTTCTTCCGACCACGCCTACCAATGTTTTTCCCGAACAGTTGAATGATAGATCCTGCGACAATTTCGAGCTTTTGTTCCGGATTTCCGATACCATCGGCGGCAGATGGGGGGAAATAATCCGGGAAGCGGCGGTTGCCTTGAGCGAAGCAGGGGATGACGATTCCCCAGGCGTCGAATTGCTCAAAGACATCTACGTTTATGCGCAGGGAAAAGCCCAGGAAGGCCCATTTACTACCGAAGAACTCCTCAAGTATTTGAACGATCTCGATGACCGGCCCTGGGGGTCCTACAACTCAAACAGAGGATTATCGGCCCGTAACCTGGCATCGCTCCTAAAACCCTACGGCATCGCCCCAACAACAATTTCCGTTGGCGGGGTAAAGAAGAAGGGATACCGCACGGAAGCCTTCGCCGACGCCTTCGCTAGGTACCTTCCGAAGTCATTGGCGGCACCGGAGCATAAACCAACGCCCCTGCCCTCCGAAGGGAACGGTAACGGACGAATCCGTTACCCGTTACCCGATCCGTTATCCTGTAATTCCTTACAGGATAAGGAATTAACTGCAGTGAGTAACGGAGGAACGGATTCTGGGGAAAAAGGGAAACCGTGGCGATGGTCAGTTGTCGAAAAAATCGAACCTTTACCTACGGACGGATACATATAGGAGGGGGTATGAACTTGACAGAATTTCTTGTTGCATTACAAAAAGCGGGTTCTGCGTTGTACCTTGACGATGAGGGAACCCTTCGGGTTCGGGGACCGTTCCCCGAACACCTTCGCCCTGTCCTCAGAGGGAATAAGGGCCACATTGTCGGCTACCTAAAAGCGGTCCAGGAAACCGTTGCGCTTGGTAACCTTGTAGATTCACTCCCCGATGGGAAACGGAAAAGAGAACTGTTTCAGCAGTGGGAACAGGTGTATGAACGATCTGTTTTCCTGGAGGGACTGGACCTGTATCTGTTGTTTAACACCGAAAAAACAGAAGTTGTTTTAGCCGGGGGAAGGGGGACGACTGCGGAATAATCCGTCGGCAGAAAACGACGCTTTGTCGGCAGGAAACGAGGGTTTTTGGGGGGTGCCGGCAGAAAACGACGCTTTGTCGGCAGGAAACGATGCTTAAAGAAGATATACCCCCGCCCCTGTTTAACACAAGGAAAACAGGAAATGAGGGTTAATTTAACCGGGGGAAATTGATATAATAGCGGCATGAAATGGCGGCCGGGGCAATCGGGGAATCCAAACGGGAGACCAAAGAAAGCACGATGCCTCACGCATGCGCTCACCGAGTACGGCAAGCGCATTGTCGATGCTTCCGAAGGTCAAAAGGCTACGCTTCAGGAACTCCTGGTAAAAACCCTTTGGAACCTGGCGTTGAGTGGGGATTTGGCGGCCATTAGATACATCTTCGACCGGATAGACGGGAAACCCATAGAAACCATGATCATTCCGGGAATGCAACAATCCAGTGGAAAGATTAAGATTGTGTGGGTATCAAGCGAAGGGGAGGAGGAAAAGGAGGAAAAGGAGGCCACGAATGAAATCGTACTGCAGGGAGCCGGGGAATGATTGCTGGACATGTATCTGGACTACGGAAGAAGGAGACGAGGTTTACGATTGCGGGGGAGTTGATTTAGAAACAGGCGAAGTATTCCCCCAGTACCGCTTTTTACCGGAGGAACCGGAGGATTCCCCTACCCTGGATGCGAAAATCGAGGAATTATTTGCGTATAGCGGGCCTAGGAAGCGTTCCCAAAAGCGCAGGGGTGTAAACAACACCACCCCCCCGAAAAAAACGCACTGTAGGCCCGCCACAAGCGAATGGCGGGGAACCGCCCTAATTGCGCAATCGGCAGGGATCGCAATTAGGCCGATAGTTGATCGGTGCGCAGGTGTCGAGTACCCCTAGCGGGTTAAAGGCGGCAAGAAGAGCGCAGAAAGACAACGGAAATGGCCTAGTCTTCGATCTCGATCTCAAAGCCGAACGGAGCGCCGAACTGTACTTGTCCGTAACTTTGGCCCTGTTCATCAACCCATGCGGGTAGTCCGTATGAGCTATCAGGCGAATCGGTTGATAGGTGTACCTCTATTCTTTCCCCGGTTAACGGGTTGCGCAGAATCACTTTCTTTTCCCGTTCCATGGAATCCTCCCCTCAAAAAGACTATCCTAACTGTACCACCTCTTTGTTGCAGGTACTACAACCAGTAAACCCCTAATTTTCACCGTTCCAGGCATGGAAGTATACGGTAACGGATAAAAAAGTTACCCGTTACCCTATCCGTTACCCTGTAACTCTTTATATTGTAAAGAATTATCTATTGTCGGTAACGGAGTAACGGAATTTGCGGAGGATGGGTAACGGAATTTGCGGAGGATGAAGAAAAACAGTATCGGCATCTACCGTACCTTGATGTTCTAGTTTCCCAGGGAATTATGCAGGGTACCAATTAGGGTACCAAATAAAATTCAAACTTAGTATAACTAAAGCTAAACTGGTATATTGACAAAACCATTCATATTAAGTAATTATACAACTACGGATGAATCAGTATAAACAGGGAAAATGGCGGGTACTAGATTCAGGGTCTAGTGTCCGTAAGGACTTGGGGGTTCAAGTCCCCCTCTGGGCAACTCTTGAAGGATTCTTGGCCCCTTCCTTGAAGGTGGGGTAAGAACCCGTACACCGATGCATGGCGGTTTTTTTTTTACGTCCGAACCAGATAATACCTGAAATGTCCCTCTAAGAGTATTTTATTGTCAGAGGCCCGGCTCGTTGGCATATGCATGGTTGCCGCGCCCTGGTTTATCTCTACTCACCCAGCTTGTTAGGCCACACCCCGACCTAATAGGCTAGCCGCGCCTCAGTTTGTTTCCCTTCACACTTAAAACTTAAAATGACCAGATTCCAAAGCAGGCCATGAAATATCCTGTCACATCTCATATCTGATACAGAAGAGATCCGCTTGCGAATTTCATTTCTTACATCGACAGTCCGATTGGCTCGAAAAGCATGATCTGACATCACTACTGTCCGGTTAAGTTCTGAATCATAACGCGTAATTCATTCTGATATTGATAATTAAAGCCATTTTCTTCTTTTATCGATTTGAATTGTCGGTTATGCTTTAACCACTCTAATTACCGTTTCGGGGGAGGGTGGTTGATGAATCAAGGGCGTACCGTCTTTTCTCAAATCACGGAATTGTTACCCATGTATGAGTTCCGCAAATGCGTCGACCGCTATAGCAGTACGTTAGCCGACGCCAACGAAAGCCGCGACTGGCGAATCTATGCGGATTTTGCACAGGTTCTTATCCATACCGCGCGGAAGCTTTACAAGGACGACCGGTTTGGGGTAGAGCTGGATGAAACCGTCTACGCGCTGGACTCCTCGACGATCGATCTGTGTCTGTCGCTGTTTCCATGGGCTCGCTTTCGGAAGACGAAAAGCGCGATCAACCTTCATACCTTGCTCGACCTGAGAGGTAACATCCCATCCTATATAGAAATAACGAACGGGAAAGTCCACGATATCAATATTCTGTATCAGCTGATACCCGAACCCGGTTCTTGGTACATCCTGGATCGCGGGTATGTCGATTTCCTCCGTTTATATCGACTCTCGTCGTCCTCCGCGTTCTTCGTGACCCGAGCTAAAACCAACCTGCGGTTTTGTAGGCTCTACTCCGGCCCGGTAGAAAAATCAGAAGGCGTATTGAGTGATCAAACCATCGTAACTTGCTGACGTTTCTGACGAATAACTTTACTGTTCCAGCACTTACAATCGCGGGACTTTACAAATGTCGCTGGCAGGTAGAGCTGTTTTTCCGTTGGATCAAGCAACATTTACGAATCAAAGCGTTTGACGGGACTTCTGAAAATGCGGTGACGACGCAAATCTGGATCGCCATTTCCGTATACGTTTTGGTCGCGATTATCAAGAAACGGCTTCAACTGGATGCCAGTCTTTACACAATTCTACAGATTCTGAGCGTTACGGCCTTTGAGCAACTACCTATCATGAAAGTACTTACAAATTCTGATTGTGATTCTGATGAACCTGATTTTGATAAACAGTTACTGCTTATAGAATTATACCCGGACAGTAATGTCTCAGTATAAATATCGAAAACCTCATAAAAACTGCTAAAGCGCTTTTCGTCTACCAAAGACCTGGCGGTCGTTATTTTTTGGGGTATCTCATCCTTTTCATTCTTTATGTAGGATGCGGAAGAAACTTCTTGAATCCACCGATCTAAGGACTCATCCACCTTGGTCCGTTCCGCCTGCATGTTATTTAGATCCTTTCCTGAACTGGCATATATACTGGAAAGCCCCCGTTCACGTTGCAGGGCTGTTACAAGGTCCCCTGTGACGCCCATGATTAAAGTGTTTTTCTGTTGACTCTTGTAAAGCTTGGCATCGGTAAGATTTTTCTGAAAAGTCATCCCTTCTCGTGCAAAAAAAAAGCCCAGGGGCACCAGAAAGAGAATAAACAAACGACTGCGGATCGATACGCCCATAAAAACCTCCACTATAAAAACACTTCCTTGTAGGCTATCAGGTACCGCGTTTTTCAAGGGATAAGAGCGGAATCTGTCAATATAGTTTATGCCAGTTTTTAAGGGGAATAGCATTAAAATAGTTCCTTCTGTATAAGCGGGCGACAGACAATGGTGACTGGAACTGCACCATAGCAACGGACTTTATGAGTCCGCCACCGGAGGGGATGCTTTTGTTTTGCCATCAAAATCGTGTGATTTCGCGGAAAGAACAAGCAAGGATGCCAGGAAGAGCGCGGCGCCGAGAAAGAAAGCCTTGGGCCGCCGGGTCGAGGAGTCCCGGTCCGAACCGCTCCGAGCCGCGGGCGCCGTGGGGTTCACACTCATTCGTTCCATCATCACCTCCAAGCGAATTTCAAGGTTTTCCGGCCGCAGGTGTCCACGCATAGTCCGCAGAGGATACAGTCGCTCGAGGCGATCTCCCCGGCCGCCAGCTGTCGGGATACAGGCAGGCTCATGGGGCAGACCGCGTCACAGCGACCACAGGAGACGCAGGATTCCGGCTCGCTCCGCACCCTAAGGGAGGGCAGGCCGAGCGTCCGGCCGGCGCCCCGGCCCAGGATCAGGAAGGGGGCCATCCAGCAGACCGTGTGGCAGGCCGCGCGACGACCGAAGAGCAGGGGCAGGATGAAAAACACCAACACGACCATCGTGTAGGCGATCAGGGAGGATACATCCGAGACCGAGACCCCCCCATGGGTTCCGAAGGCGAACCGGATGCCCCGCACGCCCCCGGCCCTGCGGAAGAGAAAGGCCAGGCCGACAAGCCAGGAACCCCAGACGAGCCACTTGATCCACCGGGCCGAGCGGTTGAAGGGTCGGCATCCGGTTCGACATACCGAGTCCTGGATGGCCCCACCCGGACAGACGTAGGAGCAAAAGCCCCTCCCCAGAAAAGCGGCGCTCAGAAACAGAACAAGAAATACGATCAAGCTGCCCGTAACGATCCCCTGACTTCCACCCATCATCGGGATCACCGGTGAGAGGTAGTAAAAGAAGACCGGAAACAGAATGAGGGACAGGGTCGTGCACGCGGCGCGGACCCGGATCCGGAAGAGAATGGGTTTCAAAGGTACCTCCTAATAGTTCGATTCAAAACCTACTTTACCTACTTTTCCATCCGAACTCAAACCAGAACGGCCATTCCCCAATAGGGAATCCCTCGGTCAAGCCCGCAGACGATTCCCAAGTAAACCGCGGGCCCAGGCCCAGGAAGAGCATATGGTCCTTTTCCCTTCCGACGTACAGAAAAGCCCCTACTCCCGCCAGCAGTTCCGAGGTTCCCCAAGAATACCAACCGCGCGCGGGCTTAAAGCCGGAAGAAGAATCGCTGAAAGAATCCTTCACGCTTTGTGACAAGGAGATATGGGTGAGCCATACCTTGCTCCAGGTCACGACGGGTCCGATCGAAAAAGTGCCGAAGGTTCCTAGGGGTTTCAGGGAAACAACCGTGCCCAAGCCCGAAAAACTTCCCAACACCTGGGACTGGAACGTGCCTGTGAACAGGGCCTCATAGACTAGACACACGGGCGCATCGGATGCCGGCTTGACGGTTCCCGCCGCGCCTAGCCTCAATTGGAAGCTGTCGAGTCCGGCCCCGCTTCCCCAGAGCAAGACCGGAATGGAAGCGTCGAATCGCAGTTTGGCGGATTCTTCCTGGATGGGATACTCTATCCCCAGCCGCAGCGTCGCCCAAGATCGAGAGTCGACGCCTATGTAAAAGCCGAGAACCTGGGCATTGGACTGGGCGACCAGGATCGACCCCATCATCACGAGAGCGGCCGAAAATAGGATGTGATTGTATTTCATGGCTGAGTCCCCAAGAATGTTCCAACACCCGCTTTTAGAGCGTTCCAGTTTTCCGTGATCATACGATGGCCGGAGTCGGGGACAAGCAGGGTTTCGACACTCGCGGCCTTGCTGAACAGCGGGGCGTTCCAGGTCCTCTGGAAGTCGTACCCGATATACGAGTATTGGGAACCCACTAAAAGCACCCGGGCTGTCACGGACGCGGCGCTCGGGCTAAAGTCAAAGCGCCACTGGGCCCCCTCCAAGAGGGCGGATTCCCACGCCAGGAGCGCGAGGCCTCCGACCCGCCGCACGGGCCATTCCGGAAAATGGTCGGGATCCTTGAAAAAGGGCCGCACTCCGCTGGTGAGCATCCCCCTCATCCGGAAGTCCAGGGCATCGTGGCTATCCAGGGGCGCCATCCCGGAAAACCAGGCCATGTCCAGGTAACCGGGGGTAAAGAGATTCAGGACACCGGCGTCCGCCTTGCTCATTATCTCCGAGGTAAAGCCGAAGGGCTCCATGAGGATGAGGCGAGTGACATCATCAGGATATTTTCCCGCGTACAGCAAGGCGAAGATAGCGCTCCAGGAGTGCCCCAGGAGGCTGATGGGTTTTGCGGGCGAAAGGGCGTCCTTCATCGCCTTGATCTCTTCGACCATGGCGTCATACCCCAGCTCGCCGCGGTCCACCCGCTGGGACAAGCCCTGGCCCCGTTGATCCCACAGCACGACATAGTAGGTGTCCGAGAACTGTTCAAAGGGCCGGTAGCAGAATACATCGGAAAGGGAACCGGGCATCACAAAGAGGACAGGGTTGGTAGGATTGCCGGATGTGCGCCAGTGAACCAGGCGCTTTTTCCCCAGGACAGTGATCTCCCGCCTTGGAAGGCCCGGGTCATCGACTACCGTGGGGGGAACCAGCGTGGGCACATCGTCCAGGCGGCAGTTGGCCAACAGGCTCGCGATGAAGAGGACGCAAAACAGGGTCGTGGCCACGGCGCGGACCCGGATCCGGAGAGGGTTTGGTTTCATGGGTCTCCTTTCGTCGTCGCGGGCCTTCGTCGGCTCGTCCGAGGCGCGCCGACCCGTACCCTCCTCGGAGGCGCCCGGGCCGGCCGCCGGGCCGCGGCGACGATCAAAAAGCTATCCTAGACGGAGGGGGAATTCCATGGGTGAAAACCATCATTTTTTCGGAAATACAAAAAATGGGTGTTTACCCCCAGGTCTCCTTGTTCCAAGCCTGGAGGACTGAGACGAGCTGGAGTCGGTTCCGGACTCCCATTTTCTGGAAGATGTTGTAGAGGTGATTTTCCACGGTCTTTCGGGATATGCACAAGGCGTCCGCCAGATCCTGGTTCGTGCTCCCGCCCAGAAGGCGCTCGATCAGCTCCGCCTCCCGGACGGTCAGCCCGAACTCGGCCTTGCAGGCCTCGGTAAGGCGGCCGCCGTCCACAAGGGGCTCGGAGTTCAAGAATCGGCCGGCCAAGAAAAAGCTTCCGACGTTCAAGGCCAGGAGGTAGGACGGCAGGGACAGCCCGTCCAGCACGGACAGGGCCCGGATGGCAAGCCGGGTGATCAGGATGTCCAGGGTCAAGAAGGCAAGGAACACCGCGCTGAGCCCAAGGAACGCGGTCAGGGCGCGTCGCAGGGCGAGCCGTCCGACATGCCGGAGGTTCGCGGCCAGGGCAAGCAGGGATCCCGCGATCGTCAGCACAAGCTGAACGTCCAGGATCGTGAGGATGGGGCCGGGTTCCGGAACGAAGGGATAGGCCAGACAGGCCGCTGCGACAAGAACATCCCAGATCAGCAAAAGGCGTTTTTGTCTGCCCTCGAGCGGAATGAACGCCAAGGCGGAGACTAAGAAAGGTACCGTCGCCACATTCAGGGCCAGCCCCGGCAAAGAAAGAAGGACAGCCCATATCCGGATCCCCGCCGGACCTTCGGTTCCCGGCGGTACGAAACCCGGCAGCTGTTCCAGCTCCCGCATCCAAGAACCCAGGCTGATGAGCACCAGGCTTGCCAAAAAAAGCAGCAGAAGCCTCAGCACCTTCGTGCGGTACCGGATGTAGAGGAAGGTCACGGCCCCCAGGCTGAAGAAGCCCGAAAAGAGAGAAACCGTGACCGCCGGAAACGACACGTTCATGGAGCCATCCCGCCTCGAGTAACTGATAGGAACTGTCATTTCGGGTATTTTTCGGTTTTGCGTCGAAATTCGGCCGTTACCCCGAACTACGACTGTTTCCTAAGCCCAAACAACTGCTCCAATCAAAAAAATTTTCGGAAACACCGACTAATTGGAGTATATTCCCAGTCTATTTCTGCCGTCAAGCCCAGATTCGCGCCAATGTGACAAAGCTTAAAGATATAACTCTCCCACGAAGCCGTATAAACTCCGATTTCGAGGTGTTATCTTGTTCCACATAAACTTCGTTTTTGGGTATTATGTCGAAACCAATTCCAGCCTCGGGGGAGAACGTGCACAGACAGTCACTGGTTGCTCTCGTTCTTGCTGACTTGCCAGTCAATAATCTTGGTAAGCTCCTTGGGATCCTCGATGCCGCTGTGCGCGTTAGCGCGCGCTACAATCCATTCCACTCGGCAACACCACGTACTCGTGGTGATTATCGCTACAACCGACATTGTCCCTTGGCATTTCGCTCAGATAAACGGATCGACCTCGTAGACTTTTTGTAATAACCGTGCCCAGCTTTGCTTGCGTAGCTTAGACCAAGCATCGGGGGCTTGGACACTTTCCGGTTTCTCTGGTGGTGTAGATTGAACAATTTGGGACTGGCTTGGATGACCTTTTTGCCAACTCTCAGGTGATAGGCGGTAAATAGTGGGTCGCTCTTGCCATTGCTTACGTACTTTTCCAGCATATACCCCATCACGGCGGACCAATTGAACCCGCCGTGGTGGTACATGTGCCACAAGCTGGTCGACGAATTCAAAGCCTTTGAAGGTCTCTGTTTTTCCTTTGTAGAATCCCTTAGGTGCAGCTGTCCAGATTACCGTGTCGGAAGCTGGATCATAATGGATCTTTTCTGCACAGATGGCGCCGCGAACGACATACTGCCCGAGGGCTTCTCGATCCGCCTTGCTCAATAGTCTGGTTTCGCTCTCAATACTAAACCCGGAATGCTCCCAGTCCTTCAGCATGTTCACACGAGCTTGGTCGATTAGTTCTTTGCGCAGAAACAAAGCCAGAATCGATGCTTGCCAAACCTTGAGCATCCCTTCGTCGGCTCCGATTGGCAAATATACAAAGCGGTCGAACCTGGTAAACCCGCCTTCTAAAATCAGCACATGCCAATGGGGGTGGAACCTGGCGAATTCTCCGAAGGATTGGTAACTGACAACACAGGCGCACAGCAGTGGTCGCCCTGCAGCAAGGGAGAAAAAATTCGACAGGAGCGAGAAAATGAGCCTAGATACTTCGCCAAATAGGCGCTTATCGGATTTAAAGTATGGCCTTAGTATTTTGGGAAAGGTAAACACAAATTGTCGGTGTGGCAGATCGAGGAGCAGGTCCTCGGCAAAGTACTCAGCATAGAGTAAGGTTCGTTTTACGATCGTTAAATTACCAGCTTCGACATAATGAGCTCCAAATAGTAGCGTAATAAAAAATTTCGGAAATAGCGAAATAAACACAACGAAAACACCCCCCGATAAGGTGGTTAATCCTCCGGTTATCAATAGGGATTGAAGAGGACTCTTCTTGGCGGCATCGTTCCTGGCGACCTCCGCAAATACAATGTAAATAAGAAGC
>Ga0308397_1001645_pt1 | contig 12285 bp, 6 predicted proteins | sample Hotspr20SampleT8_FD_202356 | JGI IMG/M metagenome (GOLD analysis project Ga0308397, IMG submission 202356) | Hot spring phototrophic mat microbial communities from Mushroom Spring, Yellowstone National Park, Wyoming, United States - 20051001_T8 ...
TTTCCAGTTAGGATGCGCCCGTCTAGAAATACCCTTGTACGTCTCCCCACCAGGATCATTAGGATGATTCACATATCCACCTTCGTATTCCATAACTATTCTATAAATATCTAAAAAACGATTGCTCATGATAAAATATACAAAATAGAAAAATATTTTTAAATAACCATATTAGTAGTTGTTTCAGTAGTTGTTTTTATGACATAAGCAGTAATAGCAAAAATACTTAGCTTAGGTGCTTTATACCTCCCTCACTAAGTATGATCCTTTCTTTTCCTTCTGCTCTTAGTTGTTGTCTAACTAGTTGTTCGTACTTGTGATTGTACAGTATTATCATCTCCGGTAGTGTCAGAGGCATAGGATCTATATTCGGTATTGTTTCCGACCAACTCATGAGAAACTGCATTAAATTCTCTGTTGTCAATGAAGACAAGAAAAAAGTCACGTTCTAATATGTATTGTATAGGTATTTCCCTAATGGTATTACATTGTGGATTTTCGCAGGTGTGCGAAATTGGTACTATGGGATGCGTAATATAGTAATAATAATCTAATAGTTGATAAGCTGTGTCGTGTGTAGCCTCTTTTATAAATTGTTCTGCTGCTATTGGATTTTGGTCGTAGAGTTCTAGGGACATCATGAGTACAGCTACATCAAAAGGTAGTATGGATGTTCTAGCGCGACCTATGTAATCCGAGATTTTCTTTTCCATTTCTGCTCCCCTTCTAAACCATCCTTTAAGTTGACCATTAGGTGTTTCTATGATAAACCCTGGCCCACCATATGGTTTAAAAGCAATATCTTCTAATCCAATTCTGATTTTATTATTATGACGGCAGTTATTGCATATATAGCTTATATTTATCCCGAAGTCGGCGCTAACAGAAAGCGCCCACATAAGATAGTTAACGTACAACAAGTCTGGCCATAATAACTGAACACTTTGAGGCACCTTTCGCCTCATCAGCTGCATATTATACATGAAAAACTCATAATCGGCTATAATGCCACTACTACTAGGTCTATTCCTAACATAATCTATAATATCCACAAACGTAAGTGGGTAAACATCTATAAATCCGAAGTCGTACAACTGGCTACTTGACGGCGCCCCACCTAGTGGTAACGAGCTTACGGCAATTTTTCTGCCTGTTCCTTCTATCCGTGTCACAATGAAAAACAAATATCGAAAATAAAATAATAATTCGTAATTAAGTGTTGTTATGTGATGCGGATTGCTCAACTTTTTTTCAGTTGAGATTCCTGCTTCGTCGCAGGATGGCTTTTTAAGTAGCCCATTATGCTATAAATATACACTTTTATACAAAAGTTAGCAACTGCTGCTAAACTCGCCCTTAAAAACTCTCATTCGACAATCCGAGACGCATATCTATAGAAGGGCAATATATCATGGTCGCTTTACATATTTACTATCTCCATTCGTCTAATAATAAATATGTCATTCACAATAAGGCAAAAAATATTATATTCATCTTCTGTACTTTTTTCTTTTATCCATATCATATTACCTGAGTGCATTACATGATATTCTATATTACTATCTTTATTGTTTTTAAGCTCTTGTAGTAGTTCGCGACTGATTCTATTATGTTTTAAGCTAATAAAATAACAACCTTTATTATCAGACATGTACGCGATATCTAGATTATTTATTATGTTAGACTTTACATTATTAAGCATGTATGGTTCAATATTAAATATACTTATCGGATAGTTAGCTCTTTTTATGTTATTTTTTCTATTATGCAGGCTAATAAGATTTTTTGAATCTATATTACTAATATACTTATTTTTTATGAGTTTGCAGTAAAACCTTCCGTCAGTTATTCTACATACAAATATGCCTATGTAGTCTTCACTTTTTTTATGTTTATAAGACATTTTATACTGAAATGCAAAGTAAATGGTGTCGTGTTTTTTATCTATATAGTGTCCTAATGGCTTAATTGACATTATGTTTCCCTTATTTCCATGTGCTTTCATAATAGCGTTTTTTATTAGATCGGATAATTCAATTTCGTATATTATTTCATTTATTTCTATATTTTCGCTTTTGTGATAACCAGATTTTTCGCATTTAGTGCTCGTTTTGGAATTAAAAAAATTTTCTACTCTTTGTAGATCGATGAGGAATAGGCAATTGGAGTTATGGCTTACGAAGACTATCTTATTGTTCTTTTCAGAGTAGTATTCTTCGTATATGGCTCTGTAGTTTAAGCAAGAATACTCGCTGTTCTCGGAACTCCATACGCCTATTGATTTAAGTTCTAGGTCTATTATAGTTAGCTTTGTATCAGACTGTTCGTTTATTATAAATAGGTACTTTTTATGGCGATGCATGGAGGCGATGTATTGTCCAGTTAGTCCCCATGAGTGCTTTTGCGTATCAAGAACAACAATACCATTTTCATAGCCAATAATATGATAGCAATTATCCATATATAAACGATTTATGTAATAAATGCTGTTATAAATCTTATTAATCTTATATTTATCCCATGCAATACTGAGTTTATTATTACGGTTTTTAAGGTAAATCATTGGCATGCGTTCATTCTCTTTTCTTTTTTCTATATATACATAAGCTTCTTCTAAATTTATATACAGCTTTATCTTATTATATTCGAATGTCATCTTCAATATTAAGTTTTCTAAACAATATTCGTAGTAATGTACATGATCCCATAAAAGAACTTGAGCTTTTACTATAATTTCATTTATATAGTTTGTGCTGTTTTCATTTATTTTATTATTATAATGCACCCTGGAAATCCGAAAGGTGGTTATCTCTTTTATTGCGTTTCTTATTATGTCGTTATTCATATGACTATATTCCTGAGAATTTAGTAATACTTTCAATACCAAAGACTTTAACGTATATAAGTCTAGATAGGATTTATGGCACTTTTCTGTGGCGAGGTCAAATAAATAGACATACAATTCTGTTTTTTTGACTTGTATAATAGGGATGACTGTGTTAGCTATACTGTATAAGATTATTTCATATACAGAATCCAAACGACTCGCGACATATAATTCTTGACCGCTCTGTGCGTTGATTATAGCTACACAGTTTTGGCTGTCTTTACATGTAGTGCTTTGTGTAATAATATACCATTTCTCATCTTCAGTTTTTATTATAAAAGATATATACTCATCTATTTCGTGTTTCAATTTGTTGAAATTTAGTGGTATATAAACATCATTTTCTAAGTCTGATATTATAAAGGTATTTCGTTTTCTCGTGTTTTCATTATAATACGTTATCAAGTTATTTTTGTAATAAAAATAGGTTTTATAATGTTTCTTGATTATGTAGTATATTGTGTTATACAACATGTTGTGTGGATCGCAGTAGGATTCTAGTATGTTTAGTTTATCTGTGACGTAGGGTGCTTTGAGACATGGTGCCGTTTTTACGGACGGTACTTTACTTTTAGAATTGGAAAACAACACAATAAATATACAGATTTATGTATTTTATAGGATGTATCGCTAGGTTTGAGCGTTGCGAAAAGATCAAAAATTATGTTTTGATTTGAATGAAGCAGGAAGCTCAACCAGAGCTGCTGAGCAGTCCGCGTGCACTCTTGGTAGTGCACTAGCGACTTTCCAGTACCTGTGCGAGCGGGGCGTATGCTCCGCTTTTCGTTTAACTCATTCGCTGACTTGCACAACATGGATTCACTTACCTTGCGTTTTTGTCGTAACGCTTGGTATGATGGCGCACAGCGAAAACAAATGGAAAGTTCGCAAAGAACTCATGCACATCTTCGTTAACGAAGATTTTGACGCGATTTTGGAAACTATTGTCAGGAAAATGAAGGAAGCAAGTGATGGCTCCGATCATATCAAACAGTTATACGACGAAGCTCAACCCTACATCCCAGTCGGCAGACTATACGAAAAAGAGTACTGGATAGCCGCTTATATCATCTACTCTAACCTAACAAAATTCAATGAGATGATGAACGAGTTAAACGAAATAGAATCTATCATTATAAAGCTTAGAGAAGAATTGTCGCAATTATGGAGTTTGCAAGTTCTTATTAAGGATAGTATAGAAATCCTGCGAGAGTATTTGCAAAAAGTAAAAGACGACTATCAAGTAGCCAATTTGCAACAGGAAATCAAAAATTATCAAGAGGAGTTAAGAAGCACAAAGGGTAAATACAAGGAAATATTAGATAGATGTAGCAAGTTGGAAGACAAGAAAAGTAATCTTATCCGAGGGATAATACAGTTTGCGAAACAGCTTGTAGTATCGTAGCCTACCCTTTATGGGTAAGGTGATGTTCATAGGCGGGGCATACGCCCCGCTTTTTTGTTACCCCTCATTTGCTAAATCGCAAAAACAGGAACTAACTTTCCTTGCGTTTTTGTCGTAATGATTGATATGACGACGCAAGCGCAAGTCAGCGGAACCGAACTCAAAGTTCGGATTGAGAAGGCCCTCACAGAAAAAGGCCTGAAGAAGCTAATAACGAATCTGGAGAAGGAGCTGGATGGGGAGCACAGCTTCCTCTCTCAAGATGTGGAAACACAGATTCGTAGGGAGATTGCGAGCGCTGGTGTAGCGGTTTCGCAGCATGGCGGCTGGTACCGGTGCATCGCAGCGTACCTGCTGCTCCCTCGGCTTGAGGAGCTTCTGGCCATCAAAAGCACGAGTGAGGAGAAGAATGTAGCTCCCATTGTGCAGAAGCTCCGTAACGAGGCCCTTCGGGAATCCCTCAGCATCTTCGGGTTGGAAGTACCTGCTCGGTACGCTCGGACATCCAGCAGCACGGGGCGGACACGGGTACGCCTCTCACGGGAGCAGAAACAACAGCTTGTGGAAAGCTTCCTTGACGCTTTGCCCACTTTTGAGGGACTCCACGATGTGCTGGGCACGCTCCCTAAGAATACCAACCTGATGGTCAAGCAGATTCGCACCTTGGTCAAGCGGTACCTCAGCATCGCTAACCGCCTCCAAAGCGTAGCGACACACGAGTAACCGCTCACCCGTCCAAGCAGCAGGCAAGCCCTGCCCACTACGGGCAGGGCACTTTTGTTTTACCTCAAATTACGCAAGGCAAAATGGCAGCAGCCTGTCTCACATTGAGACGGGTGTTTTTCTTACCTTGCGCCTTCGACGATATGGGTACTATGACCACGCAGCACACGTTAGGTAAACAGTTAGAAGAAGCTACGATACACTACCTCAAAGTGGTGTGGGGAGCTGATGTGTCTGATTGGTACTCCTACGCAAAACAAAATGGCCTAAGCGGTCAGGACGTAGGTATTGACCTCGTAGCGTATAAGAATGGCGAGGCCTACGCAGTACAATGCAAAAACTGGGAAAGGACAGTAGGTATCAACGACCTGCTTAGTTTCCTCCACAGAGCTAAAAAGGAGGGATTCAAAAAGGCCATAATAGTAGCCGATAAGATAAGCACACGAGTAGAAGAAGAAATCAAAGACTTTGACTTGGATGTCATCTTTGTAAAGGCTGCTGATGTCAAGCAATACGCTAATGGGCATGGTGAGCCGACTATCGCAAAGCAGAAGCTTTCACCCTTACCGCATCAGCAACGAGCTATTGAAGCGGTTCTGAAAGGGTTTGAGAAGTACGGTCGTGGCAAACTCATCATGCCACCAGGGACAGGAAAAACCTACACTTCCATCAAGATTGCAGAGGAACTGGTCGGCGATAAGGGATGGATACTCTTTCTAGCTCCATCCATTGCGCTTCTAGACCAAACGATTAGGGAGTACCATCTGAAAAGTACGTATCAGGTGAATGCTTACGCTGTTGTGTCAGACAACAAAGTGGGGAAAGTGAACGGCAAGAAGAAAACCGAAATAGACGACGATGAAAACAATATCATTGACACTACGAACTGGCATAAACTTTCTCTCCTCAGTTACCCTGCTACCACAACAGCTCATGACCTAATCAAAAATCTCAGGTTTGAACCGAATAAGCTGAATGTCATCTTTTCCACTTACCAATCTTTGGATGTTTTGATTGAAGCGCATGGGTTAGGCCTTCCAGAGTTTGAGCTTGTTATTTGCGATGAAGCGCACAGGACGGCGGGTGTACGTCGTAAAGGCGCTGAGGAAAGCGTCTTCAAAAAGGTACATTATGACGAGTACATCAATGCTAAGAAGCGGCTCTACATGACAGCTACTCCCAAAATAGTAGAAATAAAAGATAGCGATGAAGCTGACGAGATAGCTGCCCTATACAACATGAACGACCCAGAGCTATTCGGGCCTACATTCTTTGAATACACTTTCGTACAGGCTACAAACGATGGCGTGATACTTCCTTACACGCTGCTGCTATTATTCGTAGACAAACGCAAAAAGAAGATTATCCAAAAGGAGTTCAAAGAATACCTTGAACAACAAGGCGCTTTGAATGTTGATTACACTACTAAAATCAAAGCGATAGAAGACTTCATCTTGGGTAATGCAGTAGATGAAAAAGACCGTCCCATACGAGTAAAACCTAAGTGTGGCATCATCTTCACTAATCGCGTCAAACGGGCTAAAGAAATCAGTCAAGAGCACAAGAAAGTAATCAGCGTCTCTTCTAACATTAGTATTGACTATATAGAGGGTTTGATGAGTGCGTACGACAAAGCGCGACTCATCAAGTGGCTTGGTGAAGGTAAAGAAGATGATGTGCGTATCTTAGCTAACGCTAAGGTGCTGACGGAGGGCATTGACGTGCCCGCTCTTAGCTTCATCACTTTCTTTGACCCGAAGTCAAGCGTTGTTGATGTTGTACAAGCGGTCGGTCGGGCCGTACGGAAGGCACCTGGTAAAAAACGAGGGTATGTAATACTTCCCATTTTGGTCAATGATGACTCCGAGGAGACAAAAGAGAAGATTGACAAAAGCACCTTCAAAGTTATCTGGCAAGTGATTAGTGCTCTCCAGTCTATGGACGAGACTTTGGTAGCTAAAATGCGTGCTCTCTTCATAGACCCAAAGAAAGAAAAAGTTGAAGAGACCTTTGAACCCTTGAGAGAAGACAGAACAGAAGAAGTAGAGGATAGTAAGGAAAACGAAATCAAGTTAGGGATACTGGGTGGTCAAAGTCTTGAACTACAAGAGCTGCGTAATTTCATCGTCCCCAAGATTGTCAAAATCTTCCGTTTAGCTCATGAGTTTATAGCAGACTGGACATCCGAAGCAACAAAACTCGCAAAGGAAGTAAAAAGCTTGTTAGAGACCGAAATACAAGATACCAATTCACCTATAAAAGTAAAGATAGAAGAACTCCGTGTCAAACTGAAAGCGATGTATGGATACGAAGAATTCACGATAGACGACAAAAAGCTCATAGCTATCATAACCGAATACATCATAGCGAAACCGATTCTGGATGCCCTGTTCTTTGACAAGAAGTCAGAAGTAGAAAAAGTACTGGACAGCTTATTTAACAACTTCAAGCACTTTGTGGAGAACAATAGTGAGCGTTTGCAATACTTCTACCGAAAGGCTACTAACAAAGCAAAAGCAATAGTCAATAACGACGAGCGACAAGAATTCATCAGATTGCTCTTCACTAACTTCTTCAACAATGTCTTCAAAGATGTCGCTAAGGAGTCTGGGATTGCTTACACACCCATTGAAGTAGTTAATTTCGCAGTTTACATGACTAACGAGTTAGCTAAGAAGCATTTAGGAAAAACATTAGGTGCCGAGAATGTTTATATTGCAGACCCGTTTGCAGGCACTGGCTCCTTCATCGCTTCGGTTATTGACTTATTATCACCTGAAGAAGCGAAAGCAAAAGTGGAACGTAAGGAGATTCGTGCTTTTGATCTTGAACTACTTCCCTACCTCATCCTACTCAAAAACATTCAGGACACCTTAGAGCGGAGAATAGAGGACCCGCCTCTCTTTGACAATGCACTATGGACTGACAGCCTCTACTTCCTCTCAGAAGAAAAAGCAGGCCTTTTTGGCGATAACCCATTCAAAGAACAAGCTAAGAAGCACAAACAGAAACCCATCCATATCGCTATTACAAATCCACCGTGGAGAGGGTATCGGGGCGATACAGAAAAAGAGGTTGAGATTTCTGTAGCACCAAGTATCGCTAAACGCATTGAAAGTACATACACAAAGTATGTTAAAGATATGGGTATTTATAATGTAAGTAGATTTAATGACACATATGTTCAAACACTCAGATTGTTAACGGATAAGATAGATAATGGTATTTTGACCATGGTAGTTAATAATAGTTTCTTAACATCAAAAATAGGTGCTGGTATTCGTGCTTCACTGCAAAAAGAATATGACCTCATCTATATATACGATTTGAAAGGCAACATTAATAGTGGTATTAAAAACCCCGAATTCAGAAAAACAGAAGGCGAGAATGTGTTTGGCTCGCAAACTCGTTTAGGTGTGTGTGTTATTTTCTTAATCAAAAATTCTAAAAATCAAACCAAAAGGGCTAAAATATACTACTCTGAAATAGGTGCTGGATTAAAAACGAAAGAAAAGTTGTATAAACTAAAAAATATCTTTCATAATAAAGACAATCATATACATTGGACGGAAATAATGCCAAACGAACAATACGACTGGATAAATAAAGGCTCGCAAGATTTTTATAAGTATCCAGAGTTACGTAAAACTATTTTCAATGTTTTCAGTAATGGAATTGTAACAGGGGAAGATTATGTGTCATACGACTTTACTACACTAGGGCTTCTGGGGAAAAATAAGAAGTATCATAATATTATAGATTTGAGTAAACATATAAAAATAGTTTTTTACAAACCATTCATACCTATGTTAGTATGTCATCATAATGATGTACTACATGCAATTTATAAAACTAAAATTATCGATAACAAAGCTCCCATAATAACAGTATTTTATGGTAACCCTGGGACTGATCTATTTATCACAAAATACATAGGAGATTATCATCTACATAATCGTCAAACCATGCTTTACCCACTCCGCACTAAGTCCAAAGGCAATGGTATTTTTGATAGCAATAACGGCGATTCCAACAACGAGGTTAGCATTCCTAACATCAACGCTGAATTTTTACAAAAGGTACATAAAGCTCTCAACATGCCCAATTTGACTGATGAAGACTTGTTTTACTACATTGCTGGTGTCATAGCTACTCCGCGTTATTCGGAGCAGTATGGCAATAACCTCATTTCTTCTCATCATCGTGTGCCCATCTTTGACCGTGAGTCTTTCCAAAGGATTTCCGCAGTAGGCAGGAATCTTGCTGAACTTCAAATGCTCTATCAAGACTACATGGTAGGTATGGTACTCAAAGTTTGGAAAGACGAAAATCTTCGTAACCTTCCCGAGCATACACTGCAAATCACAGGGGATGCTGATATGGACAAGGTGATTGAGTACATACGTTACGATAGTCGGGACAAGTCTTTCATCATCAATGGGGTTGTCAAAATCAGTGGCTTCCCTGAGAGAGCGTTAGAACACAGGATAGGCACATTGCCAGTCCTGAAAACAGTCGCCAGCAGATTGCAGCCCCGACACGACGAAAAGACAGGTATCACCTTAGACCCGAAGCTTACCATTGGAGAGATGTACGACATCATGAAGAAGCTGACCCACTACTGTGTGGAAGCTGACAAAATCAAAAAAGAACTCAATACGCTCTACGATGCGGCGGCTATCGTAGAACTGGATAGTCCCCGCCGTTGATCTAACCACAACTCACTGGTTGTGCGCGTGCGTCATAGCCCTACCCGCGAGGGTAGGGTTTTCGTTTGCTCATGTAATGTCCAGTTTTAAACAAAGTACTGTCGCAGTTTGTATATTTATGCGTGTTATTAATATGTAACAAAGGTTCTAAAGTCAAATGTAAAGTAGCTAAGTTCATACGATTACCTAGGGTAAGTCCTGATGATGATTATAAACCAGCACCAGTTGAATTCTATCAATTTTATAATATATATCTTTATAGGATTTATTTAAAAAAATATTCTACTATCTTTTATATAAATACTAACACAATATATTTTTACAACAATAAAAATACGCATGTAAGTCGCATGATACCTATATATAACTACAAAAATAGAAAAATCAATATTATATCAGCAGGGCGTAAACAAAGTAATATTGTGTGGGGCTCTTGGCGTTGTGTAAAGGCACCTAATGGCAATCTATATGCTGTATATATAAAACAAGTAGAAAAATATACAAGAGAGGTGATTGCTCATAACTTGTCAAAGGGTAAAGTTATACATGAAGTAGAATACTATGACGACGAGTTGGCAGCTGAATGTAAATATGAAGTAGATAAATACGTATATATTCTGTTAAACTCATTTATTGTAATTTATAAAATAGAAGGTGATATTTTTCATTTATGGTTGGTCGATTTAATTACGGAGAGAGTGGATACGTTTACATACAGGCCAAGTGATTATATGCATGATATATTCGAAATCATAACATCAGAAGATGAAAAGAAACATATCCGTGATATATTATTGAAATACCTTGGGAGTACACAATTTTGGAGTACTTTACGACTGCATGAAAGTATAAATTACACAATAAGCTTAATTGATGGCGAAATCCCGTTTATAAGAAATTTAGAATTTATATTAGGTATTGAATGTAGTAAAGTGCACGAACGTATAGATAAAGCATTGATTGTGGCTTTCAAGTATGAAGATGATGCGTTAGAGGTTAATTTTAGTACTGGTAGCGATGTTGTCATAACAAAAAATCCTACAAAAAATTCTATTGCTATCCCTTCAAATTTTGTTTTATTCCGCAAACGGTATAAGCTTGATAGTTTATATGATATCTCTAAATCGTATCCGTACTATATACATAAAGTTTTGAAAAATTATATATTTATTTCAGATGCAGTTTTTGAATCTTTTTTTAACGATAAAAATGATTACACTATTAAAGAAAGAGAACCAAAATTGATTTACGTCAAAGGCATAACTATTTTTCAATCTAAAACTGGTATTTGGGCTAATTTAAAAAAATACCACATAAATCAAGATACTGATATAAAATTATACGCTATAGATGAAAATTATACAAATTCTAATATAGTAATGCTTGATCTAAACAAAATTTACACAATGTTGTTGGAAGCAAAGGAAGTAAATCAGTACGAAGCTGATAATTTTGTAGATATATCCAATTATTTAGTCAGATTTAATGTTGAAGATAAAATAAGTCACATTTTACATAAAAAATATAAAAATTCTGTCTATATGAATATAGATAATTATAAATACTATTACTATTTAGATAAATATAATGGAATTTTATATATATTAGCAATAGTATCTATAATTGATAATAGCACATCTAATAAAGAATTTGACTTCTATGTCTTTGAGTGTGATGTTAATAAAATGGGATTGCCATGTAAGATTGTTATGTCTTCAGTCTCCTATGATGATAAAATATCTTATAAAAAACCTATAAATTATTCAAATAATATAAATATACTTGGAAATACTACTTGGTATAAAATACACTTTCTTGAAATATTTAAACGCATAAATTACAACAGTATGAAAAATCGTATTTATATATATGACAACGAGATTATGTTGCTAAATGATATTTTTGTTATAAAAGCTAACGACATAAAATATAATAGGCATGTTATTTTTAACTATGTTCCAAATAATATAAAAGATAGGCTTAATGTTATGTTATATTATGTTTTTGATCATAATGTTGTTTCGCCCCTTACGATCTTTACTGACGATGACGGGGAAGATAAAAGGTTTCGTTATTTGGTTATATTATCCAGCTTAGAACTTATAATGTCGATGGATTCGCCAAGATAAAAACTTCTCTACAAATCTTTACATCTTAGGTTTAGGACGACCCAAAGTTACGCTTGTGGATCATGCTATGGTGGATAACTGTAGCCATCATGTGTCGAAGCAGGAAACTCAACTGAAAAACGTCAGGCAGTGTGCATTCATACAATTATGATTCCCTCTTTAATTTGTCAGTAGGTATTTTTTTCACCAACGACATAGATGATAAAATAAAGTAATGATAAGCACTAGTCGTTGAGTTAGCGTGCAAACGGCTGCAATCGTAATAGACAACTATTACATTTTCCGCAACATTCTTTACAGATTTAGCATAGCATTGCAAAGTTTCGAACTGGAACACACTCGGAACTGGGACGTATCGGCTAATGCGATTGTATCTCATACTAACAAAACGATGACTCCCAATATACACTATATCTAAATTCATTAGTTTCG
>Ga0308397_1001648_pt1 | contig 12268 bp, 10 predicted proteins | sample Hotspr20SampleT8_FD_202356 | JGI IMG/M metagenome (GOLD analysis project Ga0308397, IMG submission 202356) | Hot spring phototrophic mat microbial communities from Mushroom Spring, Yellowstone National Park, Wyoming, United States - 20051001_T8 ...
TGCGGTCGTCTCTGTTGTGACCGCATATGTACCACAGTAGTTTCAGTGCTCTTCAGCGAGCCGAAAATTCCTCAATTTCGGTTCCCCCCAGAGATAAATACGCTCTAAAATGTTTCAGTGCTCTTCAGCGAGCCGAAAATTCCTCAATTGGTGCGGGCGTATCGCGACGGACTGCGTGCCGAGCACGTTTCAGTGCTCTTCAGCGAGCCGAAAATTCCTCAATTGTACGACGAGCGCAGTGCTCTGCACTCCACCGCCGTGTTTCAGTGCTCTTCAGCGAGCCGAAAATTCCTCAATGGTTCTTCAACGCAAACGTTACGACGACGACGGAAAGTTTCAGTGCTCTTCAGCGAGCCGAAAATTCCTCAATTCAATTCCGATTTTCTCATCATACCACGTGCTCTGCGGTTTCAGTGCTCTTCAGCGAGCCGAAAATTCCTCAATTCGCCGCGTCGTCCAGTTTCCCGAGCATCCGCGTGACCGTTTCAGTGCTCTTCAGCGAGCCGAAAATTCCTCAATTGCGCGTCGGTGATGAGTTCCGTCGCCGCCGCAACGTATTTCAGTGCTCTTCAGCGAGCCGAAAATTCCTCAATTTTGATCCGCCGCATCTTCGACGAACTGCGGCAGATCGATTTCAGTGCTCTTCAGCGAGCCGAAAATTCCTCAATTTCTCGCCAGTAGATGCGACTTCCCCCAGCGCCGCCATTTCAGTGCTCTTCAGCGAGCCGAAAATTCCTCAATTGCCGTCGCGTCGCTCGATCTCGACCAGCACGACGCGATTTCAGTGCTCTTCAGCGAGCCGAAAATTCCTCAATTGAGCGTGTGTTGTGACACTGCTACTGCTGATGACACATTTCAGTGCTCTTCAGCGAGCCGAAAATTCCTCAATTCGAGGGTTCGCAGCCGCGCCGGGTTCGTCTAAGCGAAATTTCAGTGCTCTTCAGCGAGCCGAAAATTCCTCAATGCTGCTCCAGCGCCAGCGCCAACGTATCGACCAGCAGCTTTCAGTGCTCTTCAGCGAGCCGAAAATTCCTCAATCCGACGCGGTGCAGCCGGAACTGCTTCAACGCGCGGCTTTCAGTGCTCTTCAGCGAGCCGAAAATTCCTCAATGCCAGAACGGTGTCGGTGTCCCTTTCGGCTTGTGTGCCTTTCAGTGCTCTTCAGCGAGCCGAAAATTCCTCAATTTCCGCGTCCGGTCGCGCCCGCTATAGCGCGCCGGACTTTCAGTGCTCTTCAGCGAGCCGAAAATTCCTCAATGACGCGGCTGGCGGAAACACTGCTGTACACCGTCAACCTTTCAGTGCTCTTCAGCGAGCCGAAAATTCCTCAATAGCAGTTCTTGATCCGCTGCGTCCTCGACAAACTGCCTTTCAGTGCTCTTCAGCGAGCCGAAAATTCCTCAATGGGATTACGGTCAACGCCGCGCCGGGAATGGATGAGCTTTCAGTGCTCTTCAGCGAGCCGAAAATTCCTCAATCCGACTACACCGGCGGCGAATGCGCGCTATCTCATCCTTTCAGTGCTCTTCAGCGAGCCGAAAATTCCTCAATCCGTGTGACGATCTCCCACGGCAGCGACGCCAGCGCGTCTTTCAGTGCTCTTCAGCGAGCCGAAAATTCCTCAATACGTTGAAGAACTCGCGCTCGGTCTGGCGAACGTCGGCTTTCAGTGCTCTTCAGCGAGCCGAAAATTCCTCAATAGTTATCGAACAGATGACGCGCAAGACCTTCACTGCGCCTTTCAGTGCTCTTCAGCGAGCCGAAAATTCCTCAATCAACGTCTACGGTGCTGGCGTTGGCGGCGGACGCGAGGCTTTCAGTGCTCTTCAGCGAGCCGAAAATTCCTCAATCGCTGGAGCGGTTCAACTCAATGTCGTCAATTTTGACTTTCAGTGCTCTTCAGCGAGCCGAAAATTCCTCAATTCTGTTATCAGCCGCAGCGCGTCGTCTTTCGACGCGGTTTCAGTGCTCTTCAGCGAGCCGAAAATTCCTCAATAGTGGATATGGTTACCGTCATCTCATACGGCGGCGGTTTCAGTGCTCTTCAGCGAGCCGAAAATTCCTCAATGCCGCCCGCTGGAACGAACTGGCGGACGAGGCTGAAGTTTCAGTGCTCTTCAGCGAGCCGAAAATTCCTCAATTAAAGTGGGTGCGAAAGCCGCAGCGGTTGACACATCCGTTTCAGTGCTCTTCAGCGAGCCGAAAATTCCTCAATCGATGCGCGCTGCTTGCAGTCGGCGGAATGCGGTGAGTTTCAGTGCTCTTCAGCGAGCCGAAAATTCCTCAATCGACCCCGACGATCTCCCCGACCCGCTGCCGCCGCCGGGTTTCAGTGCTCTTCAGCGAGCCGAAAATTCCTCAATTTGTGGGGAAAACAAAGCCCCGCGCCGTACACGCGCGGGTTTCAGTGCTCTTCAGCGAGCCGAAAATTCCTCAATCTCGCATATACATCAGATTGCGAAGCGCCGGAACCGTTTCAGTGCTCTTCAGCGAGCCGAAAATTCCTCAATGTAGATGTGACAATAGTTGTCACAATTTGCAAGACTGAGGTTTCAGTGCTCTTCAGCGAGCCGAAAATTCCTCAATACTGGAGCTCTGCACGCAGCCACTCCCCGCCTTCATCCGTTTCAGTGCTCTTCAGCGAGCCGAAAATTCCTCAATTTGCGCTCAGGCTGTGCCAGTGGGTACGCAAGTGGTTGCAGTTTCAGTGCTCTTCAGCGAGCCGAAAATTCCTCAATTCGAGGTGTTCTACCAGAACATTGTTTTATGTCGCTGGTGTTTCAGTGCTCTTCAGCGAGCCGAAAATTCCTCAATGATCCAAAAAGCGTCTGAACCAGCGTGCTCTTGTACGTTTCAGTGCTCTTCAGCGAGCCGAAAATTCCTCAATTGGGGATAATCCGGGGTTCGCGGTTGAAGTGAAATCGGTTTCAGTGCTCTTCAGCGAGCCGAAAATTCCTCAATGTTCATCAAGCACGCGGCGCGGCATCATCACCCACTCCGTTTCAGTGCTCTTCAGCGAGCCGAAAATTCCTCAATCCAACAGCGCCAACGGCTGGCGTCGCGCGTGGCGCGTTTCAGTGCTCTTCAGCGAGCCGAAAATTCCTCAATGGATGAGGTTGACGGTCGGTAAGCAGTTCGGGAGCGTTCGTTTCAGTGCTCTTCAGCGAGCCGAAAATTCCTCAATCGAAAACGTCTTCCAGTTCCGGCTCCGGGCTAAGCCGTTTCAGTGCTCTTCAGCGAGCCGAAAATTCCTCAATACAGACGACGCGCGGGTTTACCGGATAACGTTCAGGTTTCAGTGCTCTTCAGCGAGCCGAAAATTCCTCAATCTGATCAGTTCTGCCTGACTTCGCGCCGATCTGTACGTTTCAGTGCTCTTCAGCGAGCCGAAAATTCCTCAATAGTGCGTATCGCTGCTCGCTCTGCGCCGCTTCTTCCGTTTCAGTGCTCTTCAGCGAGCCGAAAATTCCTCAATGTTCGAGATTGAGGATGACGATATCGAAATACCGGTGGTTTCAGTGCTCTTCAGCGAGCCGAAAATTCCTCAATCTGCGTTTGTGGTTCGTAGCGCTGCTGAACGAACCGGGTTTCAGTGCTCTTCAGCGAGCCGAAAATTCCTCAATTCCGCCCGGCGGTCTTCCCCCCGCGCGATTTTACGCGTTTCAGTGCTCTTCAGCGAGCCGAAAATTCCTCAATGTTGCAGAACGAATACGGACGCGACATCACAATCATCGTTTCAGTGCTCTTCAGCGAGCCGAAAATTCCTCAATCCCGACGTGCAGCGCGTCGCGCCCGAAGTCCAGCCAGGTTTCAGTGCTCTTCAGCGAGCCGAAAATTCCTCAATTTGCCGCGCGTCGTTTGCGTCGAGATCGAGCGACGCGAGTTTCAGTGCTCTTCAGCGAGCCGAAAATTCCTCAATGTACCGCGCGCGCGCCGCTGGTGGCGCAGCAAATCGGTTTCAGTGCTCTTCAGCGAGCCGAAAATTCCTCAATCGTCTGGCGCGAAGCGCCGGCGCGTAACGCTGTCGGTTTCAGTGCTCTTCAGCGAGCCGAAAATTCCTCAATGCGCATAGTCGTCGAGCAATTGCGTGTACGATCTGCGTTTCAGTGCTCTTCAGCGAGCCGAAAATTCCTCAATGGAAGCGGAGCGTCTGAGGAAGACGCTGCGAAAAATGTTTCAGTGCTCTTCAGCGAGCCGAAAATTCCTCAATGATGTACGCAGCGTACTTGGGCGGTGCCGTGGGCGGAAGTTTCAGTGCTCTTCAGCGAGCCGAAAATTCCTCAATCACCTGATGCTGGGGATCAGCGTAGACGAGTTCCACGTTTCAGTGCTCTTCAGCGAGCCGAAAATTCCTCAATCGCCGTCAACGCGAGCAGAACTGCGAGAAACTCGAGTTTCAGTGCTCTTCAGCGAGCCGAAAATTCCTCAATCTATTTGTGTCCATAACACGCATTGAGCTGTCAACCAGAGTTTCAGTGCTCTTCAGCGAGCCGAAAATTCCTCAATTTCCGGGTTTCTGGTGGTTTCTGGTGCGTTCCGGGGTTTCAGTGCTCTTCAGCGAGCCGAAAATTCCTCAATGGTCTCCAAACGAGACCGCAATTTTTGCGTTTGTTGGTTTCAGTGCTCTTCAGCGAGCCGAAAATTCCTCAATCGTCCGGCGGCCCGGAACTGGACGCCTACCCGATGTGTTTCAGTGCTCTTCAGCGAGCCGAAAATTCCTCAATCCGCGTACAAGCCGCTCGACGCGCTGGTTTCGCTGCCGTTTCAGTGCTCTTCAGCGAGCCGAAAATTCCTCAATATGGGACGGACGGATACGGCATCAGAAAGCCTTGGGACGTTTCAGTGCTCTTCAGCGAGCCGAAAATTCCTCAATGCGAACCCTCGCACGCCGCGCTTTTCTATTACTCAGAGTTTCAGTGCTCTTCAGCGAGCCGAAAATTCCTCAATCGTTGTTGTACCGCACCACAAACACCCCGCGCTCTCCGTTTCAGTGCTCTTCAGCGAGCCGAAAATTCCTCAATGTACGACCAGCGCCGTACTCTGCACGCCGCCGCCGTAGTTTCAGTGCTCTTCAGCGAGCCGAAAATTCCTCAATTCGCGCGAGTACGTCGCTTACTTTGCGGGTTGGCTGAGTTTCAGTGCTCTTCAGCGAGCCGAAAATTCCTCAATGGTAGAGCAGCGCCTTCGGGTCGCGCACCCCCAGCGCGTTTCAGTGCTCTTCAGCGAGCCGAAAATTCCTCAATTCAGGTGCAACAGGTGCACCACTACGCGCCCGTCCTGTTTCAGTGCTCTTCAGCGAGCCGAAAATTCCTCAATGCGTACGTGACTGTTTCCGAGGCTTATGCTGCTGAGTTTCAGTGCTCTTCAGCGAGCCGAAAATTCCTCAATTCAACCTGCCAGCCGCGCTGCATCGCCAGCACAACAAGTTTCAGTGCTCTTCAGCGAGCCGAAAATTCCTCAATTTAGACACATCGTTCAAAGTCAGGCTTCTTACCGGCGAAAGTTTCAGTGCTCTTCAGCGAGCCGAAAATTCCTCAATCTGCGGGAGGATCGGTACGGGCAGAACCAGCACGAGTTTCAGTGCTCTTCAGCGAGCCGAAAATTCCTCAATCCAGCACCGCCGCCGCGCCTTGCAGCGCGCCCGGCAGGTTTCAGTGCTCTTCAGCGAGCCGAAAATTCCTCAATTCAGGCGGAACTGATCAGACAATATCCGGCGCTGCGGGAGAGTTTCAGTGCTCTTCAGCGAGCCGAAAATTCCTCAATGATCCGCTGCCGCTGTTGATTGTGCTGGCGACGGATAGTTTCAGTGCTCTTCAGCGAGCCGAAAATTCCTCAATAGCGGCGCGATTGGTAGCGCGCGGTAGCGCATCCCTGTTTCAGTGCTCTTCAGCGAGCCGAAAATTCCTCAATTCATTGAGCACCAGGCGCTTGAGCGTGCGCGCGAGTCGGGTTTCAGTGCTCTTCAGCGAGCCGAAAATTCCTCAATCGACACCTGGGCCCACGTCGCATACGCCAGCACCGCGTTTCAGTGCTCTTCAGCGAGCCGAAAATTCCTCAATTTTGACCAGATTGCGATTGGAGCATTTCGTACGAGTTTCAGTGCTCTTCAGCGAGCCGAAAATTCCTCAATAATCCACCGCAGCGCCGGAACAGACGGCATCGCCTGTTTCAGTGCTCTTCAGCGAGCCGAAAATTCCTCAATTCAGCGTCTGGACTAACGCACGACGCGGTGAAGTATCGGTTTCAGTGCTCTTCAGCGAGCCGAAAATTCCTCAATTACGACGGGGCGCGTCTGGTCGTAGCCTATAATGACGTTTCAGTGCTCTTCAGCGAGCCGAAAATTCCTCAATGAAGGCGGATACGCTGTCGGATCAGAGTGATTTTTGCGGTTTCAGTGCTCTTCAGCGAGCCGAAAATTCCTCAATTCAAGTGTCCCACGCGCCCGGTGGATGTCAAAAGGCGTTTCAGTGCTCTTCAGCGAGCCGAAAATTCCTCAATAAGTGAGTGTACGTGACTGGCGTGTAATGCTGGTCCCCGTTTCAGTGCTCTTCAGCGAGCCGAAAATTCCTCAATCCTAAAACTCTTTTGCGCAAAATTGTAGTCGTAGTAAGTTTCAGTGCTCTTCAGCGAGCCGAAAATTCCTCAATTTGTTGGGTTGACTGCGACGCCACTAGAAACAGGTCTGTGTTTCAGTGCTCTTCAGCGAGCCGAAAATTCCTCAATATATCCATAACACGCGCCCGATCACCGCCTTCAAAAAGTTTCAGTGCTCTTCAGCGAGCCGAAAATTCCTCAATGATATGCTGGCTAATCCGGCATTCACTCCCGCGCCGGTTTCAGTGCTCTTCAGCGAGCCGAAAATTCCTCAATAAAACTGCGTTCCGTTACGCCGAATGCGCCAATAGGTTTCAGTGCTCTTCAGCGAGCCGAAAATTCCTCAATTCCCGACTCGACTGATGATTACTACCTGATCGCGATCGTTTCAGTGCTCTTCAGCGAGCCGAAAATTCCTCAATTTTATAAGTCTGGACGGGTTTCCCACGCTTCAAAAGGTTTCAGTGCTCTTCAGCGAGCCGAAAATTCCTCAATTGTTGGTTGCGTACAAACTGAGCGCTGAATACCTTCGGTTTCAGTGCTCTTCAGCGAGCCGAAAATTCCTCAATTCAGCTTGTGAGCCGTCAAAAGCGTACAAAGCCGTGCGAGTTTCAGTGCTCTTCAGCGAGCCGAAAATTCCTCAATCAGACTAACGTACTGTCTGTACGAAAATCGATTGTCGTTTCAGTGCTCTTCAGCGAGCCGAAAATTCCTCAATTTTGCGTCGGGTTTTGTGATGCTCACGTTTATTGCGGAGTTTCAGTGCTCTTCAGCGAGCCGAAAATTCCTCAATACCAACGCGCGGCAGCGAGTTGTTTCAACTCAAATTACGTTTCAGTGCTCTTCAGCGAGCCGAAAATTCCTCAATTAAAGTCACGCGCCCGCGCTCGTCGCCGTCGTCAGGTTTCAGTGCTCTTCAGCGAGCCGAAAATTCCTCAATTGAAACAAAGCCCGGCGGGCCGTAAATAGTTCCGGAGTTTCAGTGCTCTTCAGCGAGCCGAAAATTCCTCAATACCGGAAGCGACTCGTCACGTGTGTGCGGCACGGTGTGTTTCAGTGCTCTTCAGCGAGCCGAAAATTCCTCAATGCTGAACACAGCAAGATGACGGCTTGAAATAAACCCGTTTCAGTGCTCTTCAGCGAGCCGAAAATTCCTCAATATTGTTTGCAGTCACGCCGTTCGTCAAGCGCGACTAGAGTTTCAGTGCTCTTCAGCGAGCCGAAAATTCCTCAATGAAACGGCGCTGTCGTTGTTGCGCGGATTGTTTGACGCGGTTTCAGTGCTCTTCAGCGAGCCGAAAATTCCTCAATCGTTCGCGGCGGACGCGAGGAGGTCGGCGACGTTCGCGGGTTTCAGTGCTCTTCAGCGAGCCGAAAATTCCTCAATTCGACCTCGTAGAGCGCAACCGGCTGTTGATCCAGGGTTTCAGTGCTCTTCAGCGAGCCGAAAATTCCTCAATTACGCCCACTTCCTTCGCCGCGACGCGCGACGGCGAGGTTTCAGTGCTCTTCAGCGAGCCGAAAATTCCTCAATTGTCACTCGTTGAACGCCGGATCGTCGCCCAGCGCGTTTCAGTGCTCTTCAGCGAGCCGAAAATTCCTCAATTTGACCTGGCCAGGACACGATGTAGCGCGCATCTGCCGGTTTCAGTGCTCTTCAGCGAGCCGAAAATTCCTCAATCACTCATCCTTGATCGTGCGGCGAAGCAAAGACGGGGTTTCAGTGCTCTTCAGCGAGCCGAAAATTCCTCAATTTGAACACCGCGATATACCGGCTGGAAATAAGCCCGTTTCAGTGCTCTTCAGCGAGCCGAAAATTCCTCAATCTTTCCGTCGAACTCGACCCACCGAACAAGAGCGTCGAGTTTCAGTGCTCTTCAGCGAGCCGAAAATTCCTCAATGCGGCGCAGAGCGAGCAGCGATACGCACTTTCAGAACTGGTTTCAGTGCTCTTCAGCGAGCCGAAAATTCCTCAATACATCGAAATAACGACGCGCAAGCGCTACCATCGATTGTTTCAGTGCTCTTCAGCGAGCCGAAAATTCCTCAATTCATACAGCATTTTGATCACCGTGTCAAGGTAGTCAGTTTCAGTGCTCTTCAGCGAGCCGAAAATTCCTCAATCAGCAATGAGGCGGCAGTGATTGGCGTCGACTGGGGAGTTTCAGTGCTCTTCAGCGAGCCGAAAATTCCTCAATGTCTCTGTTCCAGACGCTCTACCCGCGTTTGGAAGGTTTCAGTGCTCTTCAGCGAGCCGAAAATTCCTCAATCGGGCTTTGTTTCAAGTAGATATGTTGCGGTGTTCAGGTTTCAGTGCTCTTCAGCGAGCCGAAAATTCCTCAATAACAGTTTATGCCAGAAGTTCCGCCGTAACGCGATTGTTTCAGTGCTCTTCAGCGAGCCGAAAATTCCTCAATTGACCGCCCCGCCGCCGTCAACGTCAACGGTCAACGTGTTTCAGTGCTCTTCAGCGAGCCGAAAATTCCTCAATGCGCGACGCGGTGACCGCCCCGCCTCCGGCGTCGTCAAGTTTCAGTGCTCTTCAGCGAGCCGAAAATTCCTCAATCGTTCCGCCGATCAACGCGCCAGCAGGTGCTGGACGGTTTCAGTGCTCTTCAGCGAGCCGAAAATTCCTCAATTTTTGATCACCGTGTCAAGGTAGTCAGGGCGCACCGCAAAGTTTCAGTGCTCTTCAGCGAGCCGAAAATTCCTCAATGGAATGCGATAGCAATCAACCGATACGCGCATAGGTTTCAGTGCTCTTCAGCGAGCCGAAAATTCCTCAATACAAATCCCCGCGCGAATCGTACCCGCTGCTCGTCATAGTTTCAGTGCTCTTCAGCGAGCCGAAAATTCCTCAATACAAATCCCCGCGCGAATCGTACCCGCTGCTCGTCATAGTTTCAGTGCTCTTCAGCGAGCCGAAAATTCCTCAATCCGACCGCGCGTTCCCAGTCCTCAAGTTCTTGATGCGTTTCAGTGCTCTTCAGCGAGCCGAAAATTCCTCAATCGATACCGGCAACCTGCTACCCGTACCGGCGATACCGTTTCAGTGCTCTTCAGCGAGCCGAAAATTCCTCAATCCAACTCGATTGAGTTTTGGGAACTTGATACGCGCGAGTTTCAGTGCTCTTCAGCGAGCCGAAAATTCCTCAATCTTCTGGGCTGGTTCTGGCGCGGTATGGGCTTCTGGGTTTCAGTGCTCTTCAGCGAGCCGAAAATTCCTCAATTAGCGGGCTATCGGCGCGTGGTTGTCCACGCGCTAAAGTTTCAGTGCTCTTCAGCGAGCCGAAAATTCCTCAATTTTGCGAGCCGGAAAACGTCATCAAATGTGTTCACAACGGTTTCAGTGCTCTTCAGCAAGCCGAAAATTCCTCAATCCAGCCGGACGGCAGCGTAGCCGGAATATCGCGTCCGTTTCAGTGCTCTTCAGCGAGCCGAAAATTCCTCAATCTACGAGTTTTCGACCTCTGACGACGGCGACGAGCGCGTTTCAGTGCTCTTCAGCGAGCCGAAAATTCCTCAATCGAAAACGCGGCGCTTCTCCGGTACAATTAAAGTGGTTTCAGTGCTCTTCAGCGAGCCGAAAATTCCTCAATTTCTGCGCTACCACATCCCGACGATCAACGAAAGCGCGGGTTTCAGTGCTCTTCAGCGAGCCGAAAATTCCTCAATTGTGACACTGCTGAACAAGTAGAAGCCCCGCCGACGCGTTTCAGTGCTCTTCAGCGAGCCGAAAATTCCTCAATCCGGCGTGGTGCTGTTGGTCAATAGAGACACCGGCGAGAGTTTCAGTGCTCTTCAGCGAGCCGAAAATTCCTCAATGCAAGTGTTGTGACACTGTACTGTTGATATACCAAGTTTCAGTGCTCTTCAGCGAGCCGAAAATTCCTCAATACCCCGCCAGCGTCGGCGGGGTTCTTGGGAGAGGAGAGGTTTCAGTGCTCTTCAGCGAGCCGAAAATTCCTCAATACGCACGTCTCAGATCGCGGTAGAGTTGGCGCTCGTGGTTTCAGTGCTCTTCAGCGAGCCGAAAATTCCTCAATTTGAATCGCCGCTCACTGTTTCCGCTGGTCTGTTTGTTTCAGTGCTCTTCAGCGAGCCGAAAATTCCTCAATATAGCGTCATTGAGCGCGCTGGAAGCGGCTTCTGGTGTTTCAGTGCTCTTCAGCGAGCCGAAAATTCCTCAATGCGGTTGTGGTACTGACAGATTGAAATCGTATCTGTCGTTTCAGTGCTCTTCAGCGAGCCGAAAATTCCTCAATTGGTATGTCCAGCGCAAGGGCCAGACAACGGTAGCGTTTCAGTGCTCTTCAGCGAGCCGAAAATTCCTCAATTATACCTTGCCTTATTTGCTCGTTCTCAACCCATAATGTTTCAGTGCTCTTCAGCGAGCCGAAAATTCCTCAATTCTGTTTGACCTAGTTCAATCCTTGCGGTAGCGTCACGTTTCAGTGCTCTTCAGCGAGCCGAAAATTCCTCAATCATCTTTCGCCTCGCTTTCACTTCCACCGCAAATCCGGTTTCAGTGCTCTTCAGCGAGCCGAAAATTCCTCAATCCTATTTGCTTTTCTAATGCGCATTAGGTAGTCAACGTTTCAGTGCTCTTCAGCGAGCCGAAAATTCCTCAATCCGTGCGAAATCATCCAGTAGATTCCTGTCCTCCCGTTTCAGTGCTCTTCAGCGAGCCGAAAATTCCTCAATTGTATCAGGATATGCTCGACAACCCCGAGTTCACGCGTTTCAGTGCTCTTCAGCGAGCCGAAAATTCCTCAATCAGTGGGCGCTGGTGCAGCGCTATCCCGATTTGGCGTTTCAGTGCTCTTCAGCGAGCCGAAAATTCCTCAATTTGCCATTGCCGCACTGCCTTTCATTGATCGCTGTGGCGTTTCAGTGCTCTTCAGCGAGCCGAAAATTCCTCAATCGGTACGGGTTTCTGGTGGCTTCTGGTGCGTTCTGGGGTTTCAGTGCTCTTCAGCGAGCCGAAAATTCCTCAATCCGGCGCTGCGGGAGAAAGCGGAGGAACTGGAACGCGTTTCAGTGCTCTTCAGCGAGCCGAAAATTCCTCAATCGCGACTACGACTACGACACCGACGCCGCGGATGTCGTTTCAGTGCTCTTCAGCGAGCCGAAAATTCCTCAATTCCAGTCTGACGCCGCAGCGACAACGCGGGTGCGCCGGTTTCAGTGCTCTTCAGCGAGCCGAAAATTCCTCAATAATGATGTGTTGTGACGACGACGCGCGGGCTTGGCGAGTTTCAGTGCTCTTCAGCGAGCCGAAAATTCCTCAATTACGCGGGGATTTGTGGGAGTATGAGATCGTTACGATGTTTCAGTGCTCTTCAGCGAGCCGAAAATTCCTCAATACTTCAGCGCAGGCGTCACGCAAGATACGAACACACGTTTCAGTGCTCTTCAGCGAGCCGAAAATTCCTCAATCGCAAGCCGCGTCGCCATCAGTCGAGAGCGCCAGAAGTTTCAGTGCTCTTCAGCGAGCCGAAAATTCCTCAATTTTGCAGCAGACGCGAGAAGGTCGGCGACGTTTGCGGGTTTCAGTGCTCTTCAGCGAGCCGAAAATTCCTCAATTTAAAAGAAGAGCGGGTGTTGTGACAGCGCGAGAGGAGTTTCAGTGCTCTTCAGCGAGCCGAAAATTCCTCAATGTTGCGTGTGTTTG
>Ga0308397_1001659_pt1 | contig 12225 bp, 9 predicted proteins | sample Hotspr20SampleT8_FD_202356 | JGI IMG/M metagenome (GOLD analysis project Ga0308397, IMG submission 202356) | Hot spring phototrophic mat microbial communities from Mushroom Spring, Yellowstone National Park, Wyoming, United States - 20051001_T8 ...
TTACCCTATAGTCTTTGTGTTTTTTTTCAAGTCCATAGTGTATACCTGTGGCAACTGCAGGAGCACATGCAAAAGCAGTATGTACTGATGGTACATTTAAAGTCCTGTATGGGAGAGGTCCTACTATTACAGACCAACAAGAAGCAGGTATTACAACAACAGACTTTTCTGGAAACATGCTTGATGCAAGGCCCATTGCTATGGTTGCCCCACAACCTGCACATGCCAAGTGTCCTTTATTTATTTTTGTTTCATACATATACATTCATCTCCCAATAGTCTTTTTTTTCTTTTAGTGTCTTTTTAACTATTTCTTCTATTGTTTTAGGTGGTACATCTCTTCCACCAAGTCCTGCTATTACTGAGTATACATTATCATTATATACTGTTCTTATCTCTTCTGCAAATACCCCCCCTTTACCAAAAGAATAGTTCCTGTCTATCACAATTGTTGTCTTACCTCTTATCTTTTCTATAAGGTTTTTTTTGAAAAATGGTCTTAAAAATCTTATTTTTAAACTACCTGCTTTTATTCCATGACTTCTTAGGGAGTCTACAGTAATACAAGAGTTTTCAAATAGTGTACCGCTTGTTGCTATTATGTATTCAGCATCTTCTGCTCTGTAGTCTTCATAGACTTCATAATGCCTTCCAAATGTTTCTTCAAACTCCTTGTATATGTTTTCTATCTCATTTTCTGAGTTTTCAAATGCATCCTGAATTTTTTTTCTAAACTCCATATAATTACTTGGGTCGGATAAACTTCCTATTGACCTTGGGTTACTAAAGTCTATACCAAACGGCAGTTCTTTTTTTTCTTGAATAAATCTTTTTATTTTTTGATCATCCTCTATTGTAAGGTCAGATATTGTGTGAGAAAGAAAGAAAGCATCCTGTATAACCATGACTGGTAATAATACTTTTTCAGCAATCCTGTATGCAATAAACAAATGGTCATATACTTCCTGATGGTTTGTAGTGTATATTTGTATCCATCCTGTGTCTCTCTGAGATGTTGTATCGCTCTGATCCATCCATATATTCCAACCAGGTGCAACTGCCCTGTTTACTACCCCCATAACTATTGGTAGCCTTGATCCTGAAGCCCAGTGTAGCAATTCATGCATATAGAGTAGACCTTGACCTGATGTAGCAGTAAATACCCTTGCACCAGCAAGACTTGCTCCTATACATGCTGCCATTACTGAGTGCTCTGACTCCATAGGAACATACTTTGCTCTAAGTTCACCAATTGATGTAAATTCAGCAAGTTTTTCTATTATTGATGTCTGTGGTGTTATAGGATACACAGGTATAAAGTCAACATTAGCCTGTTTTACTGCATAGGCTATCGCATAATTTCCTTTTAATACTTCTCTCATCTATTTACCTCTCTTAGTGAGATAACACCCCTTGGGCATTCTGTATAACATATTCCACACCCTTTACAGTAATCGTAGTCAAACTCAGCCTTATCATTTACATTTATTGCAAAGTCAGGACAAAATGTCTCACATACCTTACATGCTGTGCATGTTCCACACTTTATACACCTCTGTGCTTCATATCTTAATGTTTCTTTGTCTTTTATCTCTTTATAAGGTTTTTTTTCTATTATATCTTTATTTATCAAGTCTATTTTTGCAATTTTATCATTTTTTTCTAATTCTTTACCCATTATTTCGAATGCTTTTTTTAAACCAGAGAATATGGCTGTTGATACATTTGCATCATACCCACCGAGGTCACCTATCTTATCTATATCAACTTTTTTAAACACTTCATCTATTTGACCAAAACATGCAAATACACCATCAACATTCATCTCTCTTTCTTTGTCTTCACTCAAGATTATTGCTCTTTTTTCTTTTTCATCCCATTTTTTTAATGATGATTTAAATATGAAATTGGCTCCCAATCTTTTTACTTCTTCAATCTCTTTTTCAAATGCTCTTAAGACATCTCGTCTAACTATTATATCCACCTTGTTTGAGTTTTTCAGTAAATAAAGTGCAACATCCATTGCAGTGTTTCCCCCACCCAAAACAAAGTAATGCCCATTTTGTGGAAATATGTATTTTTTTGTGTGGTAGTTTATAAGTGTTTCTATTCCATATAAAATTTTTCCATCTATGTTTTCAGGTTTTAATGGTTCCCACATTCCTGTTGCAACCACAACGTGATCGTATTCTTTATTGAGTTTTTTCAAGTCTTCAGGAGAAATGTTATGATTATAGTTTACTTTTATATTTTTTATTGATTCTATTCTTTTTACTTCTTTTTCAAGTATTTTTTTATCAAGCCTTAAGTCTGGTATGCCATAATACGGGATACCACCACCCCTTGGCATTTTTTCGAAGACCTCAACTTGATACCCTTCTTTTGCTAATTGATATGAGAGTGATATGCCTGCAGGACCAAATCCTATAATACAGACTTTTTTATCTTTTTTTTCATTTTTAATAATGTTTTTTATGTCATAGTTTATAAACTCTTTTCCTAAATATGCCTCTATCTCATTTATGGCTATAGGATCTTCTATTTCTTTTCTATTACAATTCTGTCTACAGAATGCTGGGCATACAGTCCCTGTGGTGTATAGTAGTGGATTTTTATCAAACATCTTTAAAAAAGACTCTTCATATTTTTTATTCTCTATAAGTATCATTACTTCTCTTATTTCTTGAGTTATAGGGCAGTTAAATGAACATGGAGGTATTTTTTCTTCAATAAATGGTTCGTTAAATTTCCATGTACCAACCTTATTCTCTGTTATTGGTATATACGAATACGATATTTCTAGGTTTATACTCTGCATAATTTTTTCTCTTCCACTCTTATTAAGTCATAGCTTTCTCTTGCAGCCTTTACATTGCTTCTAACAAACTCATTTGGCAGTATGTTTTTTATTGCCCTTTCAAGGTTATGAAACCTTATACCAAATGCTTTTGCAAAAGCCCCACACATTATTGTGTTTATTATTGGATTTGAGTCTGTGCCAAGCCCGTTCTTTATTGCTATATGATTTGCATCTATTGCTATAGTATTTTCTCCATCAACGTCTTTTAGTATGTGTGTTGAGTTTACAATTATTGGTATTGACTTATCTATGAGACTTAGCTGAGAATAGTTAAATACGATCGCATATTCAGGGCTGTATATCTGATATGAACCTATTATTTTTTTGTCTGATATTCTAAGATATGCTCTTACTGGAGCACCTCTTCTTTCTGTTCCAAAAAATGGGAACTCTTTTACATAATACCCTTCATAAAATATTGCTGAGGCAAGTATTTCACCAGCTATTACTACACCTTGCCCACCTCTTCCTAATATGACTACTTCCATTTAAAACCCTCTCGTTATGATTTTAATTCTTTTGTTTTCAGTATAGTAAGACAATATTTTAAAAAAAATGTTGCACAATTTTTCAAAATTTCTTTTATTTTTTAATAAATAAATTTTCAAGGAGAATAGATATGAAAAATATTTTATACATGTTTATATTCATTTTTCTTTCTAGTGTAAATCTTTTTTCTCTTGTTTTACCAGAGAAAACAGATGCATTGGTTAAAGATGTTTTTGAGAAGGATGGGAAGATACTAAAAGCTACTTTGATTGACCCCACGATTCTTAATAGTCCCATAGGTAAGATAAAGTTTAGGGGTGTTATAACTTTTTATGAAAATGGGAAAATAAAAGAGGGTGAACTTGATCAACAGTTGATTTATACTCCTATAGGTAGGGTTAAGGTCGAAGGTAAGGTATCTTTTTATGAAAATGGCAAGATAAAAGAAATAAATATATCTGAACCTCAAAAGGTTTATCTTCCTGTAGGTCAGTTAGTTGTTGAAGGTGTTGCAAGTTTTTATGATAATGGTAATGTGGATAAGGTAGACCTTTCTTCAAGCCAAGTTATAAATACAACCGCTGGTAAATTAAAGATGGATGGTACCTTATACTTTTATCCATCCCGAAAGTTTTTGGGTGCATATCTTGCTGAGCATCAAATAATAAATACACCTTTGGGTAATCTCAAGGTTAAGTATATAAGTTTTTATGAATCTGGGAAATTAAAGTCAATACAGACATCAGAATTGGTTGATTTTTCTAATTCCTATGGTTCTTTTAAGGTTAAGGCTTATCACTTTTATGAGAGTGGAAAGTTGTTAGGCATAGAAATACAGCCACAGAATATAAAAATAGATGAAAAAAATAATTATATTGTCAAAGAAATATATTTTTATGAGTTGGGTAATATAAGTAAGATAGTGTTGGATAAACAGGTTTCAATTAAAGTAGATGATAACTTACTGAATGCTGTTGCTTTATACTTTAGTGAGACTATGAGTTTATCAAAACTAGATATACAACCTTCTGAAGTAAAAACAAAGGCGGGTGTTTTTAAGGTTAATTCTGTTAACTTATACGAGACAGGAACCTTAAAGACTTTATATCTTACAGAGCCTAAAATGTTTGAAAAGATTAATTCTCAGATAATATCTTTATCTTTTTATGAAACTTCAGAGTTGTATTATACTGAGATTTATCAACCTATTATGTTTCAATCTCCTATTGGTAATATTAGCATAAAAGGATTTTATTTTGATAAGTCGGGTAATAACATAGGTATTGAACTTGAAAAACCTACCCTTGTTGATACACCTATAGGAAAAATAAAGATGTTATCTATTATTTTTAAAGATAAGAAGATAGTCTGTGGTAAAATAGAGGAAAGAAGGGTTAACTTTTTTAGAAATGGTTTTAATGTTAATTATGTCTATTTTTATGATAGCAATAAGATAAAGGAGGTTATTCTTTCAAAACCTCAGATATGTTTTATTGGTAGAAATAGGTTTATGGTAAAGGAAAGGTTAAGTGTTTATGACAGTGGAAAGATAAAAGGTGTTATACTCTATGATAAAGTTTTAATTGATGGAAAAGAGTTTAAAGCAAATGATATACTTATTTTTTCAGAGGATGGAGGTCTTTTAGGAAAGGGAAAGTATAACAAGGAAAGGATCGAGTTTGAGTTAGAGTAGAATATTAGAATTTAAGAAATAGGCATTGGGTAGTTTAAAGTTAAAAACTTTAATTATTCAATACTCTAAAAATAAAACTCTAAAAATAAAAAAGACTATTTTGTGAGAAAGGGTTTTTTACAAATTTTTTTAAAAAAATTTTAAACTAAAATTTTAAAAATTTTATGTAGTGTATATATACTAAAACATGTGGTATAAAATATAGTGATTATTTAATAGACTTTTTGATTAAAAATAAATTTTTTATAGAAAATTTTAAGACTTATTAAAAAAATAATAGATTATCTTATTGATTTTAATTTTAATCTTTTAAATATTTAAATAAATTAATGTCATTTTCATTGAATATGGAGCAATTTACAAAATAAACTAAAATATTATTCTTATTTGAATATAACTTTTTCTATAAAACTTCTTTTCTTTTTAACTTGTAAAAAAAGAAAACTTAAAAATAGTTTTCTCCTAAAGCCTAATTTTCCACTTTGATTGCTAAACAATCTTTGCACTACAATAGGAAATTAAAAAATACAAAAATTTAAAATAATTGAAAATACTTTATATTGTATTTTTTAAATTATAGTTTTCCTACTTTTTTATAATCTCCTTTTTTATCCATGGTGATAGCTTAAATTCTGTTTGTTTAAACTCATAAGGATACACAGCTTTTCTTGTTCCATCTTCTTGCCATTGAAACCATATAAAAACACCATAAGCCTTTCCATTCTGATATCCCATTACAAGGTCATGATGCTCTGTAAACCTGTACCATATATTACCCTCATATTCCATGTTTTCTAAAACTTTTATTGTATCTTCATAGTCTTTTGACTTTTCTATACCTAATTTTAAGATATAAACAGCATCGTATGCTGGATAGGCTATGTATCCAGCACTTTTACCATACTTTTCTTTAAATGCCTTAGCAAACTGTATTGTCTTAGTTGTTATTGGAGCAGGGCCACTTTGAGGTGAGAATGTTGCCTCATATGCACATGATCCATTAGTCTCATTAAAGTATTCATCTTTTAGTGATTCTATTACAGGTCCTATAAGTATTGCAGGTATTTTATTTTCATAGTATTTTTTTGTAAAATTTATTGCTTCTACTGATGGCCAAGCCTGGAAGACTATATCAGGATTAGCTTTTTTTATATCATCCATTATTATCTGGAAGTCTTGAGTCTCAACAGGTATAAAGTTTTTGTATACTGTTTTTATATTTGCTTGACTTACATCTTTTTCTGTTGTATCTATCATAAACCTTGAGTATGTATGATCTGCCCCAATATATGCAATTGTTTTTATATTATAGTTTTTTGCTAAAAAGTTTATTATAAAATTGGCACCCTCTTTTCCCTGATATAAAGAGTCTATTGTACCGACCCTAAAGTAGTATTTATATCTTTGGTAATTTTCTTTAATTTTTTTTATTACCAATGGTGTTGCTCCACCTGTTCCAAGCCATATTTTCTTGTAGTTTGCCATTGCCTCCATACATTCAAGTACTACTTCACTCTTCATCCCACCAACTATATAGTCTATGCTATCTTCTTTTATAGCTTTTTCAAGGTTAATCCTTCCTATGTCGGGTCTGTTCATATCATCTATTAATATAGGCTCTATCTTTTTACCATTTATACCGCCATTTAGGTTTATCTCTTCAACAGCCATTAAAGACCCTTTCTCGATCATTTCACCTGCATATATGTTGCTTGGCCTCAATATTCCCACTTTGATTGTATCTTTTTCCTTGCATGATATTAGCATTAGGACTGATAAAACTATTAATAAAGACTTCTTCATTTTTTAACCCCTTTTCTGATTGTTCTTCATAAATTACTTTATAATAAAAAGTAAAACAAGAAGTTTTATTTGTCAAGTATTTTAATTATATTAACTTTAATAAATTTTAGACATAAATTTTTCTATATTTATTATAACTCTCTCGTGTAAACACTCTCCAACAAGACTTTCATTTTCATAGGCCTTAATATCAATTTTTATTCTTTTATTGTTTTTTTCAACTATCTTTCCTATTATTCTTATCTTGCTCCCCACTTTTGATGCCTTTAGGTGTTTAACCTCTATATAAGTTCCAACTGATGTCTCGCCATTCTCTACTATTTTTTCCACAAGTTCAAAACCGACATTTTCCATAAATGCTGATAGATATGGTGTGCTTAGGACTCTAAGTGACCCACTACCCACACTCAATGCAGTGTGTTTTTCCTCAACTTCAAATATTTTTTCAAGCATATTAAAGTCCTTATGTTTTTATATTTTTTGTAGGATAATGTGTTAGATTAAAATATAAGATTATGTTAAATTTATATATACTATGGAAAAAATAGGTGAAATATTAAAAAATTATCTTTCCTCTTTAAATCTTGATGAGAAGATAAGAGAACAAGAGATTATAAGAGTAGCTAAAGACTTTTTATTGACTAATTTTGAAATAGATGGAGATGTTGATTACAAAAATAGAGTTTTGAAAATAACTATTGATGATGCTTCTTTAAAATATGAGATAATGCTTAAAAGAGATGACATAATAAACTCTATAAACAAGTCCTTAGGTAAAAAAGAGATTGATAAAATATTAGTTATTAGTTAGTTTAAAGGAGATTAAAATGAGTAGTTATACAGCTAAAGATATAGAAGTTTTGGAGGGGCTTTCTGCAGTAAGGAAAAACCCTGGTATGTATATTGGTTCTACTGATTCTTCTGGTCTTCACAAAATGATATTTGAGGTGATTGATAACAGTTTGGATGAGGCATTGGCTGGATACTGTAATCAGATAAAGGTATTTTTAAGAAAAGAAGATGATAATGAAATCGTGGAAGTTGATGATAATGGCAGGGGTATTCCTGTTGATATTCACCCTGATAAAGACAAGTCTGCACTTGAAATAATAATGACAGTTTTGCATGCAGGTGGGAAGTTTTCAAATAAAAACTATAGAATATCAGGAGGTCTTCATGGTGTTGGTGTTTCTGTTGTTAACGCTTTGTCTAGTTTTTGTGAAGTATATTCATATAGAGATGGTCTTGTTTATTATCAAAAATATATAAAGGGAACACCTCTTGAACCTGTAAAAGTAATAGGAAAAGAGGACAGAAAGGGTACAAGGGTAATATTCTCACCTGATAGAGAAATATTTAAGGTTAATATTAACTTTGACTTTATTTCAGGAAGACTAAGAGAACTTGCTTTTTTGAATAGGAATATAACTATTATACTAAAAGATGAGAGGGAACCAAAAAAAGTTAAAGAAAGAGTCTTTAAGTTTGATTCAGGGCTCTCTTCTTTTATTGAGGAGATAAATCATGGGAAAAAAGTTTTTCCTAAGAAACCAATATATATCAGTAGTAAAGCAGATAAGATAGAGGTTGAGATCGCAATACAGTATACGGATGACAACAGGGAGTTGTTCTTTGCATATGCAAACAATATAAGAAATGATGAGGGTGGGGTACATGTTTCTGGTTTTAGATGGGGACTTACTAAGGTTATTAATGATATATTAAAAATATATTCAAAAACAAATAAAAAGATAGAGGGCTTAACTGGGGATGATGTTAGAGAGGGTTTAACAGGTGTATTAAGCCTCAGGGTAGTAAACCCTCAGTTTAAGAATCAGACTAAAGACAGGCTTACAGGTACAGAAGAAGAGGATGTTAATATTGAACAGTTTGTAAGACAGGCAACTTATGAAGAACTGTTAAAGTATTTGGAGAGAAATCCTGATGATGCAAAGGAAATACTTGAAAGGTGTATACTTGCATATAAAAGTAGAGAGGCTGCTGAAAGGGCAAGGCTTAATGTTAAAAAGAAGGCTGAACTTGCAATAAACTATGGTATGCCAGAAAAACTTGCTGATGCATCAGAGAAAGACCCTGCAAAAAAGGAGCTGTTTATAGTTGAAGGTGATTCAGCAGGTGGCAGTGCAAAACAGGGAAGAAATAGAGAGTTTCAGGCTGTATTACCAATACGTGGCAAGGTTTCTAATGTTGAAAAACTGTTTACATCTAAGGGAAAAGAGTTTGTTGAGAACAAGATACTTGAGAGCGAGACCTTAATGCCTTTGTTACAGGCAATAGGTACAAATATAGGTAAGGACTTTAATTTAGAAAAGTTAAGATATCACAAGATAGTTATTATGGCAGATGCTGATATTGATGGTTCACATATAATTTCTTTACTATTAACACTTTTTTATAGATATATGCCAGAGCTTATAAAAAAAGGCTATCTGTACATAGCTATGCCTCCTTTGTACAAGATACAGTATGGTAAGAAGACATATTATGTTTATTCTGATGAAGAAAAAGATAAAATTTTGAATGAGATTGGTCGAGATAAAAAAGTGGAAGTTCAAAGATACAAAGGACTTGGAGAAATGAACCCAGATGAGCTTTGGGAGACAACTATGAACCCAGAAACAAGAAAGATAATAAGAGTTAACTTGGATGATATTGTAGCTGCTGAAGAGATGGTTCAACTGTTAATGGGACATGACTCTAAGGAGAGAAAAAAGTTTATTGAAGAGAATGCAGAAAATATTGACCTTGAGGCTTTAACACTGTGATTTTTTTTGAAATACTGATTAATCTTATTTTAAAATTGGGGCTTTTTTTTATAGTTATTTACATTAATATACTAGCAGGAGCCCTGTTACTTTTTTTTCTTAAAAGGTCTGCACTAAATTATTTTAATCTGCATAACAAAAACATGGTTATCTTTAGAGAGATTCTAAAAAAAATACTTGGATTTACAAATGCAAAGGTATTTAGTATAACCTCTTATATAACATTGGGATATGGTATAATTCTACCAGTTGTAACTACATTTTTTTATGGTTATCCTTTTGGTTATTACTATTCTGTTTATCAAAATGAGTTTTTACCATCAAACTATCTAAAAGCTTTTTCTTTTCTTTTCTCTTTGATATTTGAGTTTATACTTATACTGTTTATAAGGTCATATCCATCTATAATATTCTGGAGTTCTTCTATTGTGATTGACCTATTAATCATAAATACGATATTTATAGTGATAAATGTTATACCAATATTTCCTTCACTAGTGAGTTTTTTTGTTATAGAACATGTCAAGAGTTTTACTACAATAATCATATATAAGAACCTGAGCATAGTCTTTCTTTTTTTAATGTTTTTAATTAATCTTTATGCATTTATAATAAATAAGGTTGTTTATTTTTCTTATAATGTCCTTGTTAGTATGGAAAAAATGCATATTTATATATTTTTATTTTTTCTGATATCTTTATTTATCTCATTTTTATTTATACTTAGAAATAAAGTTAGGATTATTATTGCAAACAAAATAAATAAGACTCTTTCATTATATAAAGAGGTTTTAGAAAAGATAAAAAATATTGAAAATAAAGAGGTTTAAATTGATAAATCTGAAACCTATTAGAGGATATCCTGATAGAGTAGAAATAATAGACCAAAGGTTGTTACCTCTAAGAAAAGAATATATTGTTTTGGAAGATGTTAATGATGTTGCATCTGCAATAAAGTCTCTTGCTGTTCGTGGAGCACCTGCAATTGGTATATGTGCTGCCTATGGGCTTTGTGTGGGAATAAAAGATGCCAAAGAGGATAATATTTTTGATCTTTTTAATTCTTCATATGAAACTCTAAAAAACACTAGGCCTACTGCTGTTAACCTATTTAAAAGCCTTGATAGAATGAAGTCTGTTTTTAACAGTGTATTTGGTAAAAAGTCATTAAATGAGATTAAAGATATATTGTTTAAAGAGGCTTGTAAGATAGAAGAAGAAGACTATTACACATGTAGGAAAATAGGAGAGAATGGATATAGGATTATTGAGAGTATGGATAAAATTAATGCTATGACAATATGTAATGCTGGTGGTCTTGCAACTGCTGGTTTTGGTACTGCATTAGGTGTTTTTTATACTGCAAAGGAAAAGGGTAAAAATATAAAAGTCTTTGTTCCAGAGACAAGACCATTACTTCAAGGTGCAAGGTTGACGACATATGAACTTATGGAAGCAGGAATTGATGTTGTTTTATTGACTGATAACATGATTGGGTTTCTTATGAAAAAAGAGAGGATTGATATAATTGTGGTCGGTGCTGATAGGATAGCAAAGAATGGAGATACTGCAAATAAGATAGGTACTTATTCTCTTGCTATACTTGCCAAGTATCATAATATACCTTTTTATGTTGCTGCTCCAACAACAACAATAGATTATTCGATAGAGTCGGGAGATGAGATTACAATAGAATATAGAGGCTCTGATGAGATAATTAACTTTGCTGGAGTTACAACTTCACCGGATGTTCCAACCTTTTCTCCTGCTTTTGATATTACTCCTGCAAGTCTTATAACTGGCATAATAACTGAAGAAGGGTTATTTAATTATCCTTATAAATTTTAGATTAATTCTAAATTTGGAATTCTTTTAAAAAAATTTGCCTAATAAAATTTTATTTTATAAATTTTTTTAATGGAGGTTTAAATGGACTTAAAAGCTTTATACAATCTTACTTATGGGATGTATATAGTCTCAACAGAGTACGAAGGTAAGATAAATGGCCAGATAGCTAATGTAGGTGGGCAGGTTACAGATAATCCTATAAGGTTTTTTATATGTATAAACAACTCTAATTTTACAACTGATCTTATTAAAAAGAGAAGGGCTTTTACAGTTTCTATCTTATCTGAAGAATCTGATATGAAACTTATAGGGAAGTTTGGTTTTAAATCAGGTAGAGATATAAATAAGTTTGAGGGGACTGATTATGTTTTGACTGATGATAAACTTCCTATTGTGAGAGAGACTTGTTTATCATACCTTGTTGTTGATGTTGAGTCTGAACTTAATCTTGGTAGTCATACAGTTTTTATAGGAAAAGTGCGTGATTGTGGACTTTTTGATAATAAGTCTAAACCAATGACTTATGCTTATTATCATTTGGTAAAAGGTGGGCTTACACAAAAAAATGCACCTACTTATATTGATGACAAAGTAAATGAAGAAAAAAATATTGGAGGTAAAGCCATGAAAAAATATAAGTGTACAGTATGTGGGTATATTTATGACCCTGCCAAGGGTGATCCTGACTCAGGTATAAAACCAGGCACTTCTTTTGAGGATATACCTGCTGACTGGAAATGCCCTAT
>Ga0308397_1001680_pt1 | contig 12107 bp, 7 predicted proteins | sample Hotspr20SampleT8_FD_202356 | JGI IMG/M metagenome (GOLD analysis project Ga0308397, IMG submission 202356) | Hot spring phototrophic mat microbial communities from Mushroom Spring, Yellowstone National Park, Wyoming, United States - 20051001_T8 ...
CTGGCAATTTGCACTGGGGTTGTAGTGATAGGTTTGCTTTTAATTTCAACTTTAAGTTTTCTTGTAGACCAAGCGGAAGGATTTAAAGTAGCGGCAATTGAACAAGAGGTTTTAGTTTATATTGTTGTTTTCGGTTTTTATGCTCTAGCTTCCTTTTTAGTGGAGAAGTTCCCAAAGTTAGCGTTAATTGAAGCTTTCTTTTTGGGCCTTTGGACGTTGAGGCTTCTAGAATTTCATAGAGGCTTAAATTTAGTTAGCTCAAAATTTATTCATCAAGTAGCTAAGTCATTTGGTACATCGGAGCTGAAGGCTTTTTTGGGTATTGGTTTCACTATCGGAGTAGTTTTAGTTTTGTCGTCACTTTATTTCTCGGCAAGGAAAAGTCTTAGACCGGCTTTTATATACGGCCTCCTAGGGGCGTTACTGTTTATAGGCGGCTTTTATATTTTAAACTGGCATTACAGCTCAACAGATGGCAAGTTGTCCTCTGGCGTGGGCTTTGAAACTGAACCGGGAGTTTCTCCTCTCAACTTCGATTCCGCTGTAGGGGCGAGCCCCCAAGCTACTGCGTTGGTACAGCTTACAACTAGCTACATTGACCAAAGAACAAGCCCTTTGCTTTACTTCAGGGAAAGCGCACTCAGTAAGCTCTCAGGAAAAGTTTTAGTGATTTCGGATGTAGAAAGAGATTTTTCCAGGATGTCGCCTAGGCACGAATTTGAAGCTTCGGAAACTTTTAACACCTACTTTAGAAAAAAAGTGGAAGCAAGAAGTTTTCTTTTAATTGAGCATTCTGTTCCTTTTGCCATTGACTACCCCATAAAGATAATTCCCATACCAAATCCTAACAGTGAAAAGTTCATCGGAGGAGCTTTTAGCGCTATTTCGCTTGCGCCTCAATTCCGCAACGATCAACTCACCAATTTCGAGATAGGGAATCCGGAGTGGCCTGAGGATATTCGTAATATGTATCTTGAGCTACCTAACGATCCCAGATATACGAAGTTAGCTCTTGAGATAACGAGGGAGGCTCAAAGCGACATAGAAAAAATAAGTGCAGTTATTCGGTTTTTAAATAAAAATATTATCTACACTTTAAAGCCGAACACACCTAAAACTGATGATCCTGTCGCAACATTTCTTTTTAATAGTAGACGAGGGTATTGTGTTCATTTGTCTCATGCCGCTGTGTATCTTTTTCGAGCTCTAGGTATTCCGTCAAGAATTGGTGTAGGTTATGCAACAGATTTATCTCAATCTCGAGATGGATATATTTTGCTAAGAATGAATGACAGACACGCATGGCCGGAGGTATATTTCAATGGGTTAGGATGGCTGGTATTTGATTCCTTTCCTGAACAGGTAGAAAGTCATGCAGAAGCTCCAGTGGATCAAGAGTTCCTCAAAAGTTTAATTGAGGAGCTTGAGAAAAACTCCCCAAGCGAGGCAACTATTGAGGCATCAGAGGATCGAAAGGATTTTAACAACCTTATTTTTTGGTTGGTGGGAAGTCTAATTGTTTTACTATATGGAATTAAGTTTTACCTTTGGTTTGGTTTTAAGTTAAAAAGATCTCGTTACAGGCTAGCTCTTTCGGTTCTTAGCCGATTATATGATCAAGGCTTTAAGCGAGAGAGCGCAGAGCCCCTAGCACTATTTTTGAGCCGCCTTGATTCAAAAGATGGTAGTCTGGAGACAGACATTTTAGAACTCTTTTTTGGGCAAGATGTTAAGCTTGACAAGATTGCTACCTATAAAAAAATCAGCTTATGCTCCCTTTTCTCGCTAAATAGCGTGTTTCGCTACCTTTTTATAAGAACATGGTAAAACTTGTCCTCGTCCTTAGTTATATTTTTTTTACAAGCTTCCTAGTAGCCGAGAAGACAGTTGAGGAGTTAAGGAATCTACTTAAACAAGGGCTGTTTGTTGATGCAATTAATGAGGCAAAAAGTATTTTAAAAAATAAGCCTGACGATCCTGAGCTTTTAATTTTCTTGGTGGAGTATTATTTGTACTTCGTTGAGGACCTGGATGCGGCTAATGAGTACTTATTAAAGCTAAAAAAGGTTCTTCCAGAAAAAAGTTTCTTAGATCAAATCTCTTACGGCTACAGGGTGCCGTTTTATGAGCATCAAATCTTGCTTCAGTCAAATAGATATGAGGAGGCTCTTCAATTACTTAATCGAATAGAATCAGAGAGAATTTTCTTGCCCTCTTGGTTTTATCATACGAAGTCATGGAATTTGTTCAAACTTTCCCGCATTACAGAGGCAATGGAAGCCGCAGAAAGAGGAGTTGCGGTTGGAGAAGATCCGATATCGAATTTGAACATGTTAGGGATTCTTCACTCTGTAAATCAAAATTATGAAGAGAGTATCGAGAAATTTGAAAAAGCTATTGAGTTAGGAAAATTTTTTAACATGGAACATTTGGCCGTAATAAATAATCTTGCTGAGGTCTATGAGGAACTTTTTAAAGAGCAGAAAGCAATTAGCTTGTACGAGCAAGCGATAGGTGAAGATACAAATTGTGAAGCTTTTCTCACTTACATTAACTTGGCTTTCCTATATCTGGATTTTTTGGAAGTAAGCCTCTCAAAAAAGACACTGGAAAGGTACAAACAATGTGTTGCCCGGTTTCCATATAAAAGCCCAAAAGCTTACTTGCCGCTCTTTAATTTGGTGGTAGCTCGCATCAAGCTTTTAGAGGGCGATTTTGATGCTGCCAGAGATCTTTTAAGAACAGTCCTTGATTTCGACCAATGGTTAGGAAGAATCGGCACAGATGTGTCTGATATGAGATTAAGCGCGTTTCAAACCTTATATCTGGCTACAAGAGGAAAGATAGCTAAAGATTACTCTCTAGCAACAAATTTATGGGAAAAGATTCTTGTTTCTTTCAATAATCTCTGGCTCAAGAAAGAGTTATACTTTATCAACAGAGAGTTTTTTAAGCTGGCTAAAAAATTAAATAACTTTGAGGATTTGAGGATAAGGTTTTCCGATTCTTTCCTTTTTTACCCTTTTCTGGGTGAGCAGTTAAAGAAGCTACCGAAGAAGGCTATTAAAAATAAAATAATGCAGCTTTACAAAAACAGTAATGTTGCTATGGCAAGGGTGTTTTACGATCTATATTTGGCCAACATAGGAAGTATTAACAGGTTGGCTTTAAAGGATAGTTTTTCAAAACTTAGAAGTTGGTATGATGAAGCCTTGAGCGTGGCTTATCTTAATATATTGTCTGAGGTTGAAGATGATCTTTCAACGAAAATATTCTATGAAACTTTAATGTACGAGAAATTGCCAGTGAGTTTTTACTTGTTTAACAAAAAACTTCCTGTTGAGCTGGATTGTAGCTTAAGCTTTTGGGAAAAAAGATTGGCGCTGTTTAACTCTCCACTATATGAGGTTCCGCCCGGTTATGGCAGGTTTAAATTAACCATGGACAAAGATGGCGAGACCTACAAATTTGTATTCTCGGATAAAAAGGGCAAACTAAAGTCGATAATAGTCAGGGACGTAAAGTTGATTAGAGGTTTTAAGACTCTGGTGGATAAGGTTTTCCAATGATCAGAATCAAGTTATCTTTGTTAATCGCTTCACTAAGCGTTGTATCAGAGAATTGTCCTAGTTTTGAAGAAAATATTCACGGAGCTTTCCGTACAGGGGACAAACTGATTCTGGAAAGAGCTAAGTTTGACATCCTAAGGCTTTGTTACCCAAACCTTATTTCAGATGGCGAAGTAAAGGAGATTTTGAATGATCATAGAAGAGAGGTGGTAGTGTTCTCATTAAAAGAGGTAGGGGTTCAAGATGAAACTCCATTGCCAGAACAACAGAATACACAAGTTGATTGGGAAGCAAATACCAGTATTGTTTTTGAAGATGACAAAGTGAGACTTTTGTTAAAAAGGATGGAGCGGTTAGAGGAGATTCCTTCTTCGGAGGGTTTGCTTTTACGGGTCAAGGCGGAAACTGATTTAAAAAAAGACATTTATTTTTCCCCAACCTTTTCCAAGCCGGTTAAGCATATTAGGATATGGGAGGATAACAATTTTTTATATTTTTTGGCAAAGCCAGACTGTGATGATCTTGACTTTTTTGTGTCAGGTTTTGAGCTGATTTTCTTTTGTAAAAGTTAAAAACGTAAAAATCTATTTAGTTTTACTTTTTAGGAATCCAAACGCTCCCTATGTATATCGGGATAGTTGGTTAAGCCCTACAAGCTTTACCAGGCGGAAAATTTTAATTTTTTTAGGACTAGGGCATTTTCGGGTAAAGAATTAGAAGATTCATGCCGATAAAACCTACAAGATGGATCGGTTGCTGTATCCTAGAGATTTAAGCCATCCAGATGCCATGTGGTTGATTTCAAATTATGAAAAAATAGAAAGATCATTTATTCCTCTAGTGGATGAAAATGAGCATGTAACTATAATTCTTCTTACAGAAGAGGAGGTAGAAAAACTTAAGAGCCTACCTAAAAAACCCTAAAGGGAAGTTTGCCTGATAAACTGCAGGGCTTTCGTGACATCCTCAGGGGTATCGATTTCGATGCCAGGTTGACACAGTGCTTCGTCCACTTTGATAACTCTAATTTTTAACCCTTTTTCAAGCAATCGCAACTGCTCCAGTCCCTCGATTTGCTCATAAAACCCTGACTCCATTTGAGAAAAAGTCAGCAACGCCTCTGGTTTGTATATGTATAAACCAATGTGTTTAAACGATAATGGAGAAGGTTTTTTTAGTCTCAGGAAAGGCACTGGAGATCGGGAGAAGTACATAGCGTAGTCATCCGAAGTGAGTACGACTTTCACAATGTTGGGTTTGTTAAATGAGTCTTCATCAAAGATGGGATAGGCCGGCGTTGCCATATCAAAGTTTCTCGGGTCCTTCTCAAGCTGGTCTAGACAGTAACTGATTAAATCAGGATTTATAAAAGGCATGTCACCTTGAATATTCAAAATAAGGTCGTAGTTTCCGCCTAAAAGTTTGCAGGTCTCAGCGACTCTGTCGGTTCCTGTTCTACAAGCACTGGAAGTCAAAATAACCTTTGCCCCAAAGCCTTGCGCAACTTTTAATATTTCTTCGCTGTTACTTGAAATAACGATCTCAGATATACCTTTTGCTTTAGTAGCTTGTTCCCAAACCCTTTGTATAACAGTTTTTCCACCTAGATCAATTAAAGGTTTTGCCGGGAGCCTTTGGCTTTCGATCCGCGCTGGGATTACTCCTAAAATCTTTTTCATAAACAGTCAACTCCGGTAACAAGTCTAACAGCTCCGGTTTCCACAAATCAAGAAACGTAGCTAGTAAATTGCCAGTATCTTGATCTAAATTTAAAAAGATTAAGTTTTTTGAGATTGCGGCTTTATCAATTTTTTTGATCAAGGACAGTAGATATAATACTCGACTTACAATAGAACGAGGCGGTCTTACTATGCTAAACAGGTTATTTAGGTCATTCGAGATTAATTTTAAGTTTCCGATGATTTTTCGGTTTAAATCTAAAGACTCAAGCCACGATATGGCCAGAAAGAATACTAAGGCTTCAGAAGATAACAACCTGTTCGCTGGAATTTTTAGATAGAGATCTTCTTGCAAAGCTCTCTTGTTTGATAGTGAGTTTTTCAAAAGAGGAAATAGAATGGGAAGAACAGAGAACTGGTCTAAAAAGGCTATAAAGCTAGTGAAGGGCTTTTGATTATAGGCGAAGTCTTTTTTTAGCTCGTCAAAAAGGCGTACGGGAGGGCACTGGGTTAGTAGTTCTTTTGAGATTAGGATTGCTTCATGGGTTTCCTGATCTATCTGAAATCCCGTACGGAAGGAGTGCCTTAGTGCTCTATAAATTCTTACAGGGTCCTCAGTGAATCTTTTTATTGGTGGGCCTATTGTTCGAATTACCCCCTTTTTTAAGTCTTCAAAGCCTCCGACATAGTCGATTATTTTTAAATTTAGGGGATCTAAGAACAGAGCGTTTATCGTGAGATCTCTTCTGAAAGCGTCAGTCTCTTCGCTACCATATCGATTTTCCGTTTTTCGAATTTTACCTTCCCGAGTTATTTGAGGGGGAGAGGGATCCTCTTGTCTGAAAGTGGAAACCTCGATTATCTTAGACTTAAAAAAAACCTGTGCAAGCTCGAAGCGCTTACCAATAATTCTGCTGTTGGCAAAAAAACGTCGAATTGCTCGAGACTCAGCATTAGTTACAATATCAAAATCTTTAGGCTCTTTACCCAACAGCAGATCTCTTACGCAGCCGCCCACCAGATAAGCCGTGTAACCAAGTTTATGAAGACGCTTAATTATTTTGAGGGCGTCTTTATCGATCTTAGATAATATGTTTTTGTCTACCTCCCAAAAAACCGGAGTAACCACGTTCAGACATCCGAAGATTATAAAACTCTCTTTTCAGAACTGTCCAATAATAAGTTTTATTTTGCACGGCCGATTGAAAAATCCTCTGAGGCTTGAAGCTAGAACATTGAGCTGAGCTTGCGCCTCTGAAATTTGAGGATAGCTTTCAGCAGCAAGACAAATTTTTAGTGCGGAAAGTTTTTTTCTGATGGAAACGATTTTCAAAGACAGCAGTGTATCAGGCAAATCGTCAATCCCTAAGTCTTGAATTTTTTTGCCGATATAGCTCCTGTGTTTTACCTTTTTGAAACCGAGAGATGACAAAATTTCTAACAAAGGCACTGGTTGCTGCGGCATCTAGGGTTAGGAAAAGCCTATATTAGTTTAACCTAAGTTGGTCTACAAAGGTTAGTCTAAAAGTTGTACTGGTTAACCCCAGCTGTTTAATACTAAACAAGCAAATGTGAAAAAAGTTACGAACTCAATAGATTAAAAATCTGGGCAAAACAATGACTTAATTTAGACTTTAATGTTTGTTCTTAAGTTTTTAAAAAGAGGCGATTCGGTAATAAAAGCACTGGGAACTAAAGAGATTATACTTTAATTGTACAATTAAAGAGCTAAAGTAAAGTAACCAGTCGCAGCCTCTTGATTTTATAACATTATATAACTCTGTATAAAACATTTTTATATGCATGAAGAATTGAAATCAATATCACGGATCTATATCAGCAATTTAAGAAAATAATTATTATAAGTGCATCTCCTTCTGAAAAGTATTTTAAAAAGTTGTTAATATCTTCCCGATGCAATTTAGTAGAGGGTTAAGTAGGAGGCATCAATAAGGATAACATTTTCATTTTAAACTTAGCTACGGTTTAGATTATTAACTTTTTATGACTCAAATGACTTTAATAAACCTAAAAACATTAAGTTTCCTAAAAAAAAATAAAAGTTTCCTACAAATTTAGAGTAAGTTTTGTCGGTATACCAGGCCAAAATACTGGCTTTGAATAAATTATTCTGGTTTGTTGTTGTTTTTATTTGAATTTTTTAACAAAAAACTCTATTTAGCCGATAAAAAATAAAAATAATAAGTGCAAATTAATACTTACTTCTGTTTGCTGCAAATACTTAGTGCGCAAAACTGTTTTTGATATGAAATATATCTCTCAGATGAGTTGGGTGGAACTATCTCGAGTTTTTATAAAAGCCCTCGTTTTGACTGAAATGAGATTTTGCGGTTTTTTTCTGCTAAGCCGGATTTACCTGATCGCCATGCTCCTGCTCTCCTGAGCTGCCTAGCGATTTTTTAACCTCAATTTCTTCAAAAACTACAATTACATCTCCTTCTTTGAAATCGGAAAAATTCCCCAAAAAAATTCCACAATCATAGCCTTGCTGAACCTCCCCAACATCTTCCTTAAATCTTTTAAGCCCCAAAACTCTCCCACTGAAAATTTCTTGATTGTCTCTTATAACTTTCGCAACATCTCCCCTTTTAATTGACCCTTTAATTACATTGCAACCTGCCACAGCACCAGTTCGACTAATATTGAATATTTTTCTTATCTGCGCCCTGCCTCTCTCCATTAACTGAGTTTCTACTTCAAGCATTCCCTCTAGCGCTGTTTTAATCTCTTCGATACAAGCGTAAATAATTTTGTGTTTTCTTATATCCACCCCTCGGCTCTCAGCCTCCTGAGCCGCTCTTGAGTCTATAGGAACATTAAACGCGATAATTATTGCAGATGTGGCCTTAGCTAATTTGACATCACTTTCTGTTACTGTGCCGATCCCCGTGTGAATAATCTTAACCCGAACTTCATCATGAGACAAAGAAGAAAGCGATTTTGATAGCGCATCTACTGTTCCTTGAGTATCCCCCTTTATAATTAATAACAGTTCCTTTGTTTTTTCCTCTTTCGCTCTTTTAGAAAACTCTTCCAGTGAAAATGCTTGTCTATGTTGTTCTCTAAAGGCTTTACGTTTTCTAAAAGCGCTTAAATCGCTTGCTAGCTTCTCGGATGCAACAACGATAATCTGATCTCCTACTTTGGGAGGCCCTGAAAAACCAGAGATTTCACCTGGAAAACCAGGCTCAAGCTCCTTTAATTGCTCTCCAGTGGGGCTAAGAATTGCTCTAACTCTTCCGGTATCACTGCCGCATACAAAGCTAGACCCCACTCTTAAAATGCCTTGCGTTGGAATTACAGTAGCTAACCAGCCTCGCCCTCTATCCTGTCTTGCTTCTAAGACATAACATCTTGCATTAACATTTACGGCAGCCTTTAACTCTAACATGTCTGCCACCAGCAAAATAGACTCTAAAAGCTTGTCTATGTTAGTCCCTTTTAATGCAGAAATTGGCACATAAATTGTATCACCTCCCCACTCCTCAGGAACAAGCTCTAGCTGACCTAACCTTTGTTTAACAGCCTCAGGGTTTGCCTCTGGCTTGTCAATTTTATTCAAAGCCACAATTATTTGAACGGTGGCATTCTTTGCGTGACTTAATGCCTCTAAAGTCTGAGGCATTACTCCATCGTCAGCTGCAACCACTAACACTACTATGTCAGTGACTGAAGCTCCTCTGGCTCGCATTTCCGAGAATGCTTCATGTCCCGGCGTATCCAGAAAAGTTATAGGTCGTCCATTGGTATAAACAGTGTAGGCTCCAAGATGTTGCGTTATACCACCAGCCTCTTTTGAAGCGACGTTGGATTTTCGGATTGTATCAAGAAGAGTGGTTTTGCCATGATCCACGTGGCCCATCACTGTGACTACAGGAGGCCTGACTTTAAAAATAACGTTTTCGGGAGTGGAGAAAATTTCAGGAAAAACTTCCTCCTCATTTACAGGCTGAAAAGTTAAAGAGTAGCCAAACTCTTCGGCAAGTAAAGCCATTGTATCCTGGTCCAGCAAATCATTAATGGTTTTCTCTTCGCCAAGAGATAAAAGCTTCTGAATGACTTCTGCAACTTTTAAATTGAGAGCTTGCGCGAACTCTCCAACCGACAGCACAGGCTCAACCTTAATTTCTCTAACCCTTTTAGGAGAAAGTGTTGGCTGTCTTGAGTCCGCTGATTTATCCTCAGGAGTCTTCTGAAAGCGAGGCTGTTTTTTTATTGCTTGATGACCTAAGGAAAATCCTGCAAAAGTTTTTGCTTCCTTAAAACGCAAGGGCTTCTTTCCTTCTGCTGGCTCCTTTGGCTCTAAAAAATCCGTAGGGGTTTGACGTACTTGTCTGATGCTGGAGGTAAAGTTGATATCCAACTTGCCTAAAACTTTTATGACAGGATCAGTCTTTGTCTCTGATATATTTTTGGGTTGTGCCGTATCCTGCTCAGGACTCTGACTAACCAAGGGCTCTTCCACTTCCGACTTAGGGCTAGAAAGCTTCGACTCTTCGGTTGAAGCTTGAGCTTGATCATCAAAAGAGCTTAAGGCCTCAACAGCATGCGATCCTTCTCTTTTCTTTTTTCTGATGATTGTGAAACTATGTGTTGTTTGTTGAGATTGACTGGGCTGTTCACTCTCTAACGCCGTGATCTGCTTCAAGAGGATATCAGCCTGTTTTTGATCAACCGTGCTAGAGTGATTGGTGGCATTTATCCCTAACTTTTTGCAAAGCTCCAATACGCTTTTGTTGTCAACACCGGCTAAGCGAGCAATCTCATATATGCGGACTTTTTTCATTTACTTTTAATAGCTTAACAGAAAAACGGTTTTTTTGAAATTTCTACAAAAGGCATTTAGATTTAAGACTCTATTTTGTAGATTAGTATTAAAAATAAAGGCCCTGAAAAGTGATAAAAGAAGATCAACTAACAAAAACATTTAAAATGCTCTTGAAAGCTCGAGGCATTGAATCTTTAGATGAGCTGTTGATCTCCAATCTTTCGGACTTTGAAGATCAAGCTAGTGAAAGGGTTTTGCCAAATCTTGATAAAGCTCTGGCTCTTCTAAGCGAAATGATTAGCGCCAAAATTGATGTTGCTATTTGCGCGGACTACGATGTTGATGGAATAGTCTCGGCAGTTCAATTTGCCAGGCTTTTTCATAATTTTGGTCTTCATTTCTCCGTGTTTTTTCCAGATAGATTTAGCGAAGGGTACGGTTTGAATAAAAGAATAGTAGATGCTGTGGCAAACTCCTCTTTTAAGGGACTTATTTGCTTGGATTTAGGTAGCTCTGAGATTAATCTTCTAAATGAACTTGAAAGCCAGGGTATTAAGGTTCTCTGTTTGGATCATCATGTGGCAGACTACATTAGAGTGTTCAACTCTGCAGCTACCGTTGTATCTTCATACTTTAGCTTAAATGACTCTTTTAAAGTTTTAAGCGCTGCTGGAATAAGTTTTTTTGTTATATCAAAACTTTTGAACAAACTTCGAAGCGATAGAGTAAACAAAAAGCAGTTGCTTGAGCTAGCAGCTGTGGCAACTGTTGCCGATTGTGTTCCGATGAAAGGAGCTAATAAAGCTCTTGTAAAAGAGGGACTTAAAGCGCTATCGGACCCTTCCAATGTTGGCCTTAGATTTTTAACTAGATCCCTAAACATAAAAACGATAAGAACTTACCATCTTGGATTTTTAATTTCGCCAAGACTGAACGCTTGCGGAAGGTTAGGAGAGCCATTGGTAGCCTTTAGGTTTCTATTTGAGGAGAGTGAAGAGATAGTTGAGGATCTTCTTGGCAAGCTCGAAAAGATTAATTCTACAAGACAGAAGCTTCAAGACATAGGAGTGAGTATTGCACTAGATAAAGCTTCAAACAGCTCCAGAAATGCCTTTGCCTTATACGATGATAGGTTGAACCTTGGTGTAGTAGGACTTGTGGCACAAAAATCAGCGGAGCTTCTGGGCAAAACTGTCGCTGTTGCCGGTTTAGGAACGGACAAAAAGATTAAAGGATCGTGTCGAGCGTTCGGGCCAGTAGATTGCTTTGAAGCTCTGTCCGCTGCGAAAGAGTTTTTTGATAAATATGGAGGTCACAAGAAGGCAGGGGGCTTTACTTTAAAGCAGTCTAAAGATTTTTTAGAGTTTAAGGAGCACTGGGAAACTTATTTTGAGCCTTTAGCTACTGAAAAATTTGAACCCAAATATGACTGTGAGTTAATTCCCGAGGATATCTGTTTACAATTCGTCAGGGAACTAAACTTGCTAGAACCTTTTGGGGCAGAAAATGAGCCGCCGGTATTTAAAATTTCCGGGGCTAGAGTTTTAAACATACTAAGGCATCCTAAGGTAGTTAAGTACACTCTCCAGTACGGCAACAGAATTGTATCGGCACTGGATTGGAAAAACCGAGTTCCGCCGAGAAACAAAATTTTAAACGTCACGGCTAATGTAAACTCTAGTAGCTTTAATGGGTTTGAGGAAATAAACCTATCAATAAAAGACTTCTTGCACTAGAACTTGTTGCAACAAGAGGTTTCTATTATGTCTTTTACAAAATCCTGGGGTGAAATGCCTTCAAATGAAAGCGCTCTAGGCATCAAACTGGTCTCAGTAAAGCCCGGCAATGTATTTATTTCGAGTAAATAAATAGACGATCCAGCAACTATAAAATCAACCCTGCAATACTGGTGAAGATTTAGCACTTTAAACAGATATTCAGATTGAGCTTTAGCTTTAGCAATAATTTTTGGAGACAGCCTAGCAGGCAGATAAAACTGAGTGAGTCCTTTGGTGTATTTGTGCTTATAATCGTAAAAACCACCCAAAGGGTTAATTTGAATGGGCTCTA
>Ga0308397_1001696_pt1 | contig 12028 bp, 5 predicted proteins | sample Hotspr20SampleT8_FD_202356 | JGI IMG/M metagenome (GOLD analysis project Ga0308397, IMG submission 202356) | Hot spring phototrophic mat microbial communities from Mushroom Spring, Yellowstone National Park, Wyoming, United States - 20051001_T8 ...
GAGGCGCACGGGAAAACAGAGTATAAAAACTCACGATCCCATCCAATTCGGCAATGGGGATCTTGTATTCCCGGGCGATACTAGATAGATCCTTGTCCGTGATCCATGTTTTTCCCCTTTGAGGGCTCTGTACACTGTGCAATACTGAAAGCAGGGTATCTCGTTTTGTAGAGCTCTGTTGATTTTGATGGTGAGTGTTACCCCAGTTTGTAGGATCCATATGTTCCTCCTCCCGGGGTGTCTGGTAGATCACAATCAGTATTGGGAAGGACTCACTTGGTGGGGCAGCAAAAACCTCAGGGGTAAAAACGTTGGACAGTCACCCCTCATTTTTCGATAAAATTATATACCTTGCTGAAGCAATAGACAAGAAGGGTCCTTCCCTACGCACACCTTTAAAAATGAAGAAACGAGTATCCCTTTCCCCACTAAATTAAGTATTTTAGTAATGTATGAACATGAACTCTCCTAACCGGTTGAAGGATTCCCTTTCCCCCTACCTGCGGCAGCACGCGTACAATCCGGTAGACTGGTACCCCTACGGAAAGGAAGCCCTGGACAAAGCTCTTCGGGAGGATAAACCTCTTCTATTGAGTATCGGCTACGCGGCCTGTCACTGGTGTCACGTGATGGCCCATGAGTGCTTCGAGGACAGGGGAATCGCCCAGCGGATGAACGATTGGTTTGTGTGCGTAAAAATCGATCGGGAAGAACGTCCCGATCTGGACATGGTGTATATGGAGGCTGTCCAGCTCCTATCAGGGCAGGGGGGATGGCCGCTCCACTGTTTTGCCCTTCCGGATGGAAGTCCGTTCTATGGAGGCACCTATTTTCCGCCCCTGGCATGGACATCCTTGTTGACCCAGATTCATACTCTCTGGGTCTCCGACAGGAACCGTATCCTGCAGGCGGCGGAAGAGGTTAGGAAGCTGATGGCAGCTTCCACTCCTCGCCTCTATGCCCTTTCCTCGTCTGTTACTGTCGACACACCGATTGGCCCCTCACCGGTGTCAATGGATCGAATCCGTTCATCCTACCAGGACATCAGAAAGTCTTTCGACCACAAAGAGGGTGGCCTTGCGGGAGCTCCCAAGTTCCCTCTCCCGGGTCTGTGGGTTACGCTCCTCGAGTATGCCTCCTACACGGGGGATTCCAGCGCGCAGGAACAGGTAACCCTTACCCTGCGTAGAATGGCCCAAGGGGGAATCCACGATCATCTAGGCGGAGGATTCGCCCGCTACGCTACCGATGCCCAATGGAGGATCCCCCATTTCGAAAAAATGCTCTACGACAACGCGCAACTTCTGGAACTTTACGCGAAAGCCTACCTGAAGGATCCGGATCCCTTGTTTAAAAGAACTGCAGAGAGAATAGTGAAGTTCTGCCAAAGGGAATTACAGAATCCAGCAGGAGGATTTTACTCTTCACTCGATGCCGATTCAGAAGGGGAAGAGGGGGCATACTACACCTGGAGACACGAGGAAATCGAGGGTCTATTGGGTGACGATGCTAAATCCTACGCAAGCTATTTTTCTATCACACCGGAGGGAAACTGGGAAGAGGGGAAGAATATCTTATGGATAGATCCAAGGTTCGCCGTCGAGGATAGTTTCATCGAAACCTGTTCCCGAACACTCTTCGAAGCACGATCCCAAAGGCCTCGTCCTTCCCTGGATGACAAGATTCTCACTTCTTGGAACGCGTTGATGATCAAAGGGCTCTGCTGGGCCTATGTCGCATTCGGGGAGAGCCAGTACCTGACACTGGCTCAGAAGACTGCGGAGTTTTTAGAAACGAATCTTCAGAAACCACGGGGAGGTTTGTACGCTGTATGGGCCCGGGGAATAGCCTCCGTCGATGGGTTCGCTTCTGACTATACCTTCCTTGCGGATGCCCTGCTAGATCTGTATGAAGTGACAGGATCAACTCGATACCTTTCCTGGGCAGAGCAACTCTGTTCGTATTTGGTAGAAAACTTTTCTGTACCGGGGAAAGCCTCGTTTCGTTTCTCCACCCATTCCCTGATTCCCGGATTAGGTCCCAGGGTCGAGGAAACCGACTCTGTCCTACCCTCGAGCAATGCCGTGGCCGCGGATGTCCTTCTTCGATTAGGCTGGCTCCTGCACAAAAACGAGTACATCGACCGCTGTATAGCCTTGCTTCATGAGGTGGGTGATGCTGCCCCATTGCATTTCCTCTACCACTACCGGCTTCTTTCCGTAGGGATGAAGTTCGACCAGGGCCCTCTTCAGGTCACTATTTCAGGAGCAGATGCCGCGGAAGCCGCACGGCAGATCAAAGGGCTCTCTATCCCCCATCTGGTGTGCTCCTTTTCAAAAACGGGAGATACGAATTTATCTATTGTGGTGTGCAAGGATAACGTATGTTCTGTTCCCTACTCGGATATACAAAGGGTATTGAGGGATTTAGTGCATTGATTAAAGAAGAAAATAATAACCGTCTAATTGACTGCAATTTTAATGTATCGGTATATTGTTTATGGCAGCTTCTCGACCTATCGTCGATCCGAAAGGAGTGCCTATGGTTGAATCGAAAAATACGGTGCGGACAGAGGTGGAACCTCTGTACTATGTGGCCATTGGGGCCTCCGCGGGGGGACTAGAAGCAATCGAAGATTTCTTCACTCATATGCCGGAGAACTCGGGGTTAGGCTTCATCGTGATTCAGCATCTTTCCCCGGATTACAAGAGCCTCATGGTGGAACTTCTATCCAAACGGACTTCCATGCCCGTGCACAGGGCGGAAAACGGCCAAAGGGTGCTGGCCAACCACGTGTACCTCATACCTCCCAAGAAAAACCTTACCATCTTCCACGGGAAGCTGATTCTTTCGGATCAGGACCATACCAAAGGCATCAACCTGCCCATCGACGTGTTCTTGCGTTCTCTGGCGGAAGATCAGGGGGAAAAAGCGATCGCCATCATCCTTTCCGGGACAGGCTCCGATGGGATGCGGGGAGTGCGTCACATCAAAGAGTACGGGGGCATGGTGATGGTACAGGATGAGGAGAGCGCCCGATTCAACGGCATGCCCCGTGCGGCGATTTCCACGGGACTGCCGGACTTTATCCTTAAACCCGCCGAGATGCCCAAACAACTGCTGAGTTTCATTAAAAGTCCCTATAATGTCACCGCTTCCCGATCGGAAACACTCCTCTCCGATGAGGACGGGATCACCCGGATCTTTTCCCTCCTCAGAGAAAAGTGCAAAGTAGATTTCACCTATTACAAACCTAGTACCATCACCCGGCGTATCGAACGACGCATGACCGTTACCCAGTCGGAAACCATCAAGGATTACGTGAATTTCCTAAATGCGCATCCGGCCGAAATAAACAGCCTTTTTCGGGAACTCCTCATTGGCGTGACCAGCTTTTTCCGGGATCCCGAGGCTTTCCACCGATTGGCGGAGCATGAACTGCGGGAACTCGTGCAATCCGTCCACAAGCGGGATCTACGACTGTGGGTGGCGGGCTGCTCCACTGGCGAGGAAGCCTACAGTTTCGCGATCCTCATCAAGGAACTGATGGAGGAACTGGAGGTAAAGTGTGATGTAAAGATCTTCGCCACCGATATCGATCGGGAGGCAGTGCATTTCGCCGCAGCGGGAATATACCCAGAGAGTATTGCAGCGGATGTGTCGCCCCTCTATCTTTCGAAATATTTCTTCCGGAAAGACGAGTATTTCCAAGTTTCCCGTTCCATCCGGGAAATGGTAGTATTCGCCCAGCATAACCTGATCAAAGATCCTCCCTTCACCAACATCGATTTAATCAGCTGTCGAAACCTTCTCATCTACCTCCAGCCCAATCTCCAGAAAAAGATTCTGGAATACTTCAACTTTTCCTTGAAACAGAACGGGATTCTCTTTCTAGGCACCAGTGAAACCACCGGTGACATGTCCAACTACTTCGAACTTTTGGATGCGAAGTACAAAATCTATCGATCCAAGGGGAAGATCCGTATACCCCTCGAAACTACCAACCCCGAGGGGATCCGTGAAACTCTCTTACCCAACCTGAACGACAAGTACATTCCTTTGCGCAAGTACGCCCGCCAATCCGGTGATGAACGGGTGCTGGAACGATTCCTGGAATCCATCGCCCAGAACTACCTTCCCTTAACGATCATCGTGAACCAGGAGTTCGAGCCCCTCCATATTTTAGGGAACACCGAAGGATACTTTAAAGTTCCCTCGGGGAAGCCCACCTTCGATATCACACGGATGGCCGTAAAAGAACTTTCCATCCCTTTGAGCACAGGCATACAAAAGGCGTTCCGGCAGGGGCAAGAGGTCAGTTACTGCAACATATTTATTCCCAGTGTAGGGAAAGTGGTGGATCTCTACATCCACCCTATCCAGGGGAAAAAAGGCCAGGAACCCCTGGCGGCAGTGATGATCCAGGAGAACAAGCGAGACGAAAAGCCTGATCAAAAAAGTGAAAAACCCTGCGCCTATGATCTTTCCATGGAAGCGGAACAAAGGATGAAGGATCTGGAGCAGGAGCTGCAATTTACCCGGGAGAACCTCCAGGCCACCATCGAGGAACTGGAAACTGCCAACGAGGAACTACAGGCTACCAATGAAGAATTATTGGCCAGTAACGAGGAACTGCAGTCCACTAACGAGGAACTCCAATCAACCAACGAAGAACTGTTGACGGTAAACAGCGAATACAATGCGCGGATCATCGAACTGACGGAGTTGCATAACGACATCTTCAATTTACTGAACCTCACCCGAAAGGGCCTTCTTCTACTGGACGAGAATCTCGAGATTCGCCGGTTCTCCCCTCAAATTTCCAACATCTTTAATATCCTCGATTCCGATGTGGGAAGATCTATCACCAATATTACCCATTCCCTTGTGGGAATAGATCCTATAGAGGCCATTCGTGAGGTACAGAGAACCTGTGCAGAGTACGTGAAAGAAGTGCAGACCCAGGATGGAAAGTGGTACTTGATGCGGATCATTCCCTACAGTGTAGGCCCCAACACCTTCTCGGGCGTTGCGCTCTCCTTTTCTGACATTACCGACGTCAAAGAGGCGGAATCGCAACTACGGGAATCGGAACAGCGGTTCCACGCGGTAGCGGATCTTTCTCCCACCCTAATCTGGATGTCGGGGGTTGACAAGGCCTGCTTTTGGTTCAATGCTACCTGGCTCCGGTTTACCGGTAGAACCATGGAACAGGAGATAGGCTCCGGATGGCTAGAGGGGGTGCATCCAGAGGATAAGGAGGAATGTTTGATTGCGTATAGCGCGGCCTTCGACAAACGGGAACCTTTTATCCTACGATACCGGTTAAGACGGTCCGACGGTATGTACAGGATGGTGGAAGACTACGGCTATCCCCGGTACGATGAAAATGGTAACTTTCTCGGTTATGTGGGCTCCTGCATCGACATTACCGAACGGATAGAGCTGGAAGAACGCTGCAAAAGGTTGGAAGCGAAGGTGTCCAACGTGGGACCAGAGGTGCTTTTTCCTTCTGCACCAGCCGGTCCAAAGAAGAATTTAAATAAAAAAGTAGGAGATATCCATGATGAGCGCGGATAAAGACGATATCGAAAGATTTCGGGACCTGCGAGAACGAGCGGAAAATTTCCTGCTCCAACGCAAAGGTTCCCCCAAACTGAAAGAAACCTATGAAGATATCCATGCGCTAGTACACGATCTACAGGTTCATCAAATCGAACTGGAATTGCAGAACGAGGAATTGCGTTCCTCACGGAACGAATTGGAAAAAGCCCGTGACGAATTCGCCAAACTCTACAATCAAGCGCCCATAGGCTACATCAGCCTGGATAAAAACGGAATCATCAAACGGGCCAACCAGACTTTTCTGGATCTATTCTCAATTTCCGATGCAGAGGTAAGAGGCAAATCTTTTGTTGAGTTCCTGCAAGAGGAAGACAAAAATACGTTTTTAGGCCGGTACGGTGCCCTATTCAGGCAGCCGGAAGGCAAATCCATGATCATCAAACCTCTCTTGAAAGGGAAAAAGATCATCCTCCAGCTTAACGCCCGTCGGGAAAACCAGGGGGATACCCTCCTCGTCACTCTCCAGGATATTACCGAACGGATGGAAGCGGAGGCCAAAATCCAGGCGCTGCTGGAGGAAAAGCAACTATTACTGAAAGAGGTGCACCACCGGATAAAGAATCACCTGCATGTGGTAACGGCCCTTCTTTCCTTGCAGGCAGAGCAAGCGCAGAATCCTGAGGTACAGGCAGCCTTGAAGGATGCGATCAACCGTATCTACAGTACCATGATCATTTACGACCACCTGTACCGCACCGAGGATTTCAGAAAAGTATCCGCCTCGCAGTACCTGACCCAGTTACTTTCCAGTTTGAAGGATCAGTTCGACGCCCGTCATATCACTTTACACCCCCACATCGAGGGGAAACCGTTCGAACCCAAGTTCTTGCTGAATCTTGGCATGATCATCAATGAACTGGTAACCAACGCCTTCAAATACGCGTTCCCAGACAATCGGAAGGGTGAAATATGGGTTCAATTTACCCATACCCCAGAGGGAAACTACCGGCTTACCGTAAAGGATAACGGGGTGGGACTTCCCCCGTCCTTCAAGCCGGAGGAATCAGGGCATTTTGGCTTTACCCTGGTAAATGCCCTGGTACAGCAACTTTCGGGTTCTATGGATATACAAAACGATAACGGTACCCAAATCACCATCACCTTCCCTAACCCAGAACAAGTTTCTGCCTAAGGGTTGGGAAAATCCGCATACCACGCGGGGCGGCCCCTGTACCTTCACCGTTTATGATAATTGACAAGTTGGCCGCTGTATTTCATGATAATCATCATGAGATTTGTCAAACGGGTCCTGGATCTTTCGGGGGACTTAAAAAGAAAGTCAGTGTTCCTTTTCGGTCCCCGCCAAACAGGCAAGACCTTTCTCATACACCACACCATACACGAGGATAGAGTAAACAATCTGTTAGATACGGATGTTATCTTCCGGTTTAGTCATCGCCCGGCCCGATTGAGAGAGGAACTACCCAAGAATGCATCCTTGGTGGTAGTGGATGAAATCCAAAAATTACCGTCCCTTCTGGATGAAGTGCAGTTGCTTATGGATACTCGAAGGATTCGCTTTCTCCTTACCGGGTGCAAGGAAACTCTATTGAAAAGGAGTGAATCTTTTGGGAGGAAGAGCAAGAATCCGGTATTTGCATCCTTTTAGCGCGTGGGAATTGAAGGATGAGTTCGATTTGACAAAAGCTTACCGTTTCCGCTTGTACTAATGCAAAAATTTTGAACTATACGAATATTTCCAACGATGCACAGGTTCCCGCATCTACCATACGGGAATACTATCAGATATTGAAAGATACCCTGATTGGTTATGAACTGCCCGCCTGGAAGGAGAGCGTCCAGCGGAAGCCTCTCAGGACATCCAAATTTTTCTTTTTCGACATCGGAGTTGTGAATTTTCTCAGACAAAGGAAACAGGTGAGTGTTGCCTAATGCTCGATCATACGGTGGCTATCGAGGCGAAAGTAAAAAACATTTCAGAACAGACTCAGTTGCCGGTCTAGGGGACGCTTCTTGTACTCTGGATCCAGTCGCTTCAGGAGGTCTTCCTCGATGGATAACAAAAAAGAACTGGGACCGAGGCGATATTCCCTGCCGAACAAAAACCGCCTCTCCGCCCAACTGAGATGCAGGTACCGTTTCGCCCGGGTCATTCCCACGTAGAAAAGCCGGCGCTCCTCTTCGATATCCTCTCTACTAACTACGCGATTTACTACCCGGCGGTCTGTTTCTATTGCTTCGGTTGCTTCGGTTTTCTCCGGGTATGTTGGCTCCTTTCCATCAGAAAATAGAGTGTACGGTAAAAGCCCCTCCTCACACCCAGCGATGAATACGCCGGTGAACTCCAACCCTTTCACCCCATGGATAGTGGAAAGGGTTACCCGGGAAGTGCGGTAAGGAAGGTCGTCCTGGTTCGACCGGGTGGCAGCCACGTAGAGGAACTCAGCAAGTGATCGGTCTAGAGGCAGGGCAAAGAGTCGTTCCATATCGAAAGAACGCTGAATGGATTCGGTGAACCCCAAGGCCTCTATCAAGTTTTCCAGCACCCCGCGGGCAGGCAAGCTCTTTGAAGACAACCCTTTTTTCCCCTTCTTCACGATTTCTTCCGGCGACAGGGGAGAGGCGATCCAGTTGCGATGGAAAAGCTCCCGTATCCTTTGGGAGACGATGGTCTTGAAGTAGGCGTTCCGGGGTGAGGTAAGGAGCCGGGCCAGGTCCAGGAGGGAAGCCACCGGCTCTTCCTGCAAGTAACTCCTTTCCCCCACCTTGAGGTAGGGGATGGCATGATCATGGAAGGCTTTTTCCAGGCATTCCATCTGCCGGGTAGTTCGGCAGAGTACAGCGATCTCTCCGGGATCGTACTCCTCGGAGCCCCCATCGGAGACTCCCGAGTCCATGGAAAAGAAGCGGAAGCCTCCGGTGAGGTTCTCGATGGTCCGCGCGATGAACTCGGCCTCCGCAGCATCGCTAGGATGATGTGAGATCTGGATCTTCAGGTCGCCGGGAAGACCTTCCAGGGGGCTTAAGCCCTTACCCCTGGACCCTATATCCCATGCTCCTGGATTCCTAGGCTCCATCGGCCCGGCCCCCACTCTCACCTCTCTATCGTTTTCCTGCGGCATCTTTACACTTGCAGATGCCGCATTCATTGCCTGCCGGGGCTCCCTCTTTGCCTGAAAATCATTTCCTGTCACTACTCTTCCCCCTGCGGTTCCCGCCTCTATTACCTGCCTGGCTGCCTTTAGAACCGCCTCGGGGCACCGGTAACTGGTGGAAAGACTCAACACGGTAGCTCTGGGGTAATCGGAAGTGAACCGGCGGATGAATTCCACACTGGCTCCCCGGAACCCGTAGATGGCCTGGTCGGGATCCCCGATCACGGTAAGATGGGACGATGCATCCAGAGCGAGAAGACGCAGGAGACGGTACTGCGGTTCATTCACATCCTGGTACTCATCCACGAATAGGTGCGTGTACCGCCGACGGAACTCCGCCCGCGTCTCAGGATCCTCCTCCAGCAAAACCACCGGCAGCTGCAAAAGGTCATCCATATCGAAGGCATCGAGTTCTTTCAGGAACTCTTTGTACCTCGTACGGAGTCCAGGGCTTTCCTCGATCTTTTCTCCCTTTGCGGCGAGGCTTTTCAGGATCCGTTCCGTGTCCGATTCAGAGAGGAGGATGAAGCTTTCGCTTCTCCCGAAACGAGGGTGGAACTCCTTCAGGATATCCAGTCCAAAGGAATGGAATGTACGAATCTTCACCCCCCGTGTCTCATTATGCCGTGCCACTTCTGCCTCGAGGATCCTGCCCAGGCGACTCCGCATCTCTTCCGCTGCCTTTTGGGTAAACGTCAAAGCAAGGATATTCTCCGGGGGAATCCCGCGTTTCAAAAGGTAAGCAATCCGATGGGTCAGGGTGTTGGTTTTTCCTGTACCAGGACCCGCCAGGATCAAAAGAGGCCCGCCTTCATATTCCACCGCCTTCCTCTGTTCTTCGTTGAGGCTTTCGCCAGCGACAACCTCTGTTGGCTCCCTAAGGGATCGCGGCTGTGCCCGATTTAACATCTCCCCTTCCTGCGCTTGCCCTTGAAGCGACCCCTTCCCTCCAGGGGCTTGCGCCGGGCGGGAAGTCTGTTCGAGGTTATTGTCTAGGAGAGAGGCCTGGTTTGGGTGAGCGGCACCCCTCGGGGGAGGAACCTGGTTCATAGAATCGGCCTGGTTCCTGCTGTTAGTGTGGCTCAGGTGAGCGGCTTGTTTCAGGGCAGCGAGATCGCGAATATCGAAGTCCAGTAAACCCCGGGGTTTAAGAGTTTCTTCCTTCACTTTCCCTTTGGGAAGATCGGGGAAAAGGGAAGCCCCCGGGGAGCCCAAAGAAGTTACTCCCGGCCCAAACACCCACACATGCCCATACTCGCCGTCGTACCCTTCCTGCACATGGACCCTTCGCTCCCGCATGCACTTTATCCCCTCTGCCAGGGAAGCTCCACCGATTCGCTCTATACTCTCCAGGGATGCTTCGGAAAGAAGCCACAGTTCGGGCCCGCCTTTTTTGATCAAATCATGGTACCGGGCTTCCAAAGCCCGGGAACCAGTGCCCATTCCCATAAGTTCCGAAAGGATCTCTTTCAGAGGGATGAGGGATACGAAATCTTTACGGCGGGGTCGATCTTCCAGTTGGACCCGGTCGGCCAGACCGATAACGCGGTTCATCACTCCCACGGTGAGGGGTTTCCCACATGCTGGGCACTTTCCCCCATGCCTGGCAGTTTCAATAGGGTTCATAACCACCCCACACTTCCGGTGTCCATCGAAGTGGTACTTCCCTTCCTGGGGAAAGAACTCTACGGTGCCGAGGAACCCTTCTCCCCCTCTCGAGATCTTGCCGTTCAGGCGGGTGTTCGGGCCTCCATTGTTTCGTTGGGCGCCTGAGTCTTGACCTGGGCCTTGGTTCGGGGAAGTCTGGCCCTGGGCCCCTCGATTCCGGGCAGTCGGCGCCTCCTCTATCAGGTTTGCCTCGGATACCACCCTTCCCTTGCCCGTGGCAGTCGGCGCCTCGGCCACCTGACTTCCTCGGGACACCTTCCTGTCTTCTCCCAGGAGACTCGGAGCCTTTTCCATTTGGGTTCCTCCGCACTCCCCTTTCTCCTTTCCCGCCGCTTCCCGTAACGCAGAGACGATTGCGGGATACGAAAGCTCCGTATCGAACTTGTTCGCCTCCCGAGCGAGGTTCTCCGGGGAATGGGCATCCGAGTTGGAAAGGATGGCATAGGAATCGAGGGCTGTACACAGCCAGTTCATGGGCGGATCACTGGAAAGACCCGTTTCAATGGCAAACACGTATTCCGAGAGGTCCCGGTATGCCTCCCGGATGGAATCGAACCCCGACTTGGAACCCAACACGGAGAACCAGGGGGTCCATATGTGGGCAGGAATGAGTACACAGGCAGGGTTTGCCTCCAGTATGATCTCCAATAGGTCCCGGGAATCCAACCCCAAGATAGGTCTTCCATCAGAGGTGAGGTTCCCGATTCGGCCCAGTCTATCCTGGATCCGGGTTACTGCCTCGAAACTCGGTGCCAGGATCACGTGGTGTACCTTCCGTACTCGCCCCCCCCAGGAGTAGATGGTGCTGATTTCTGCTGAAAGGATAAACCTCGTTTGTTCAGGTAGCTCCCACCCTTCTAAGCGAGGGGGTGTGGGAATCGAGGCGATCTCGGGATCCTGGGCCGCTCTCCTACGGGCTTCGGGGGAAAGGATAAAAAGCCCCTCTTCTGCGGGAATGAGCTTCTCCCTCAATTCCGAAAACCATCCGGGATGGGTAAAATCCCCCGTTCCCACAAGGGCAAGTCCTTTCACCTGCGCCCAACGGTCCAGGATCTCCGGCACCAGACGGCTGCTGGTAGCGCGGGAGTACCGGGAGTGGATATGGAGGTCGGCGTAGAACTTCATCGATGCCCATAGTACAATAGAAACTAGAAACATAAAACTACTGCCCCAAAATCCAAACTGACCTCCTGCCCTGAGTTGCGACGCCTTCATCCAGGGGCTGGAACCCCATGAATAAACTCATGGAAAAATAGGAACGACAGGCGATGGACCTCTTTCCTCACATCCTCCGAAACCCTCCAATACCCCCGCAGGAGTCAAAAATTCCCGAGTAGTTACTCCATTTTTTTCCCTTCCCCCGGTACACCTGATCCCGAAGGTTCTCTCCCACCAACACCCCAATCCCATAAGCCAGAAGCATCAGCGCCAGGAGCTTATCTAAGATGTCCCGCCTCTTCGGCATCATCTTTCTCCAAAAGTAAATCTTTCTCCCCTCCTGCGCTAACGTCCTTTAGGAGGAGTGATAAAAAAGTCGCCAAGAGCGGGTAGATGGGAGTACACTGTCTCAAACTAAGCGTTTGAGGCAGAAAGGTTACTGTTCGGCATGGCGAGTGGTC
>Ga0308397_1001700_pt1 | contig 11985 bp, 7 predicted proteins | sample Hotspr20SampleT8_FD_202356 | JGI IMG/M metagenome (GOLD analysis project Ga0308397, IMG submission 202356) | Hot spring phototrophic mat microbial communities from Mushroom Spring, Yellowstone National Park, Wyoming, United States - 20051001_T8 ...
AAGAGGATACTGAAAGTTTCGGGGAGGGGGGGGGCTGACAGGACTGGTCTAGGGTTTCACCCCGCACGATCCGTAAGAGGATACTGAAAGTCACAGAAAGGAGACGTGAAGATGGATACCGCAAGTAGTTTCACCCCGCACGATCCGTAAGAGGATACTGAAAGACTGTAGGGCTCCCTGATAAGGAATTAGAATATCTCGTTTCACCCCGCACGATCCGTAAGAGGATACTGAAAGCGAATCGTACAAGTGCACCATGTCCATGGTGTCTCTGTTTCACCCCGCACGATCCGTAAGAGGATACTGAAAGGTGACAGGATCCAAAAAAGGATTCTCGGGTCTGGGAAAGTTTCACCCCGCACGATCCGTAAGAGGATACTGAAAGTCGCGAGCGCAAAGCCGCTCGCGAGCGAAACTACGTCAGTTTCACCCCGCACGATCCGTAAGAGGATACTGAAAGGACAACCCCGATGTTTCCTTCACCGCCCGACGCATCGTGTTTCACCCCGCACGATCCGTAAGAGGATACTGAAAGGTTTTCGTCAATCGTGACCGCAGTGACGGGAGTAGTAGTTTCACCCCGCACGATCCGTAAGAGGATACTGAAAGTCGACGATGCTAATCTTAAGCCATGTGGGGTAGGTTGTTTCACCCCGCACGATCCGTAAGAGGATACTGAAAGAGGACGGCTTAAAAATGGCGCAAGATGAAATCAAAAGTTTCACCCCGCACGATCCGTAAGAGGATACTGAAAGGACAGCATTCCCCCCTCAGTGTGGGAGGGGGCTGGAGGTTTCACCCCGCACGATCCGTAAGAGGATACTGAAAGTTCTTTAATTTTGTCAAGTACTTCTGGACTAGATTCGTTTCACCCCGCACGATCCGTAAGAGGATACTGAAAGTAGCGCCTCGTCCGTCAGGGTTCTGACGGACTTGGGGGTTTCACCCCGCACGATCCGTAAGAGGATACTGAAAGCCACCGCATCGATGACCACCACCGACCACCACCGCATGTTTCACCCCGCACGATCCGTAAGAGGATACTGAAAGGAAAAATTTTAGCTTTTGTCCATTGCCATTTTTAAGGTTTCACCCCGCACGATCCGTAAGAGGATACTGAAAGATAGTGTTCATGGAAACACTAAGCTCGCCGAATTTGTTTCACCCCGCACGATCCGTAAGAGGATACTGAAAGACGATTCCGACCTCAACCCCACCCCAAAATGGTTAGTTTCACCCCGCACGATCCGTAAGAGGATACTGAAAGTTTATCTCCAGAGCAGGGTCGAATTCGAAACTCAAGTCGTTTCACCCCGCACGATCCGTAAGAGGATACTGAAAGGACGAAGGGGCAGATGTTGGATGCGATAGAGCAAGGTTTCACCCCGCACGATCCGTAAGAGGATACTGAAAGAAAATTAGCTGTTCGTTCTCGATTAATGTCGGTTCCAGTTTCACCCCGCACGATCCGTAAGAGGATACTGAAAGCGACGAAGGGGCAGATGTTGGATGCGATAGAGCAAGCGTTTCACCCCGCACGATCCGTAAGAGGATACTGAAAGAGAGACTAAGTACTAACTGTCTGATTGTGTCATTCATGTTTCACCCCGCACGATCCGTAAGAGGATACTGAAAGATCTAATACCTTATCTGTGTACATCCTCTCTAGGATGTTTCACCCCGCACGATCCGTAAGAGGATACTGAAAGTGTGCATCACCGATAACATATTTAGCGTATTGCACGGTTTCACCCCGCACGATCCGTAAGAGGATACTGAAAGCCTGGGGGCCGGATGGGGGGCGAACAGATAAATTCGGTTTCACCCCGCACGATCCGTAAGAGGATACTGAAAGATACGTGAGCAACAGCCCCAAAGAAAAATAGTCTCCGTTTCACCCCGCACGATCCGTAAGAGGATACTGAAAGTCCGGCGCATGTACACGGATAAGTTAGTAGAATGGAGGTTTCACCCCGCACGATCCGTAAGAGGATACTGAAAGCACAAGCCGAGCTAGCTTTAAGCTGATGAATATTCAGTTTCACCCCGCACGATCCGTAAGAGGATACTGAAAGCGCAGTATGACCGCATGCCACGCAGTATGACCGCATGTTTCACCCCGCACGATCCGTAAGAGGATACTGAAAGTTTTGAGGAGGGGGAGGGGGTGGTAGGTATGGGAAGCTGTTTCACCCCGCACGATCCGTAAGAGGATACTGAAAGTGACTGGCTAGATAGTGCGCTAGTGGCATTATACTACGTTTCACCCCGCACGATCCGTAAGAGGATACTGAAAGTAGAAAGTTCAATTTCCTCGTTATCTGTTATTAGAGTTTCACCCCGCACGATCCGTAAGAGGATACTGAAAGCTTTGTACCACTTGAACGCTTTGGCTCCTGCTAAAGTGGTTTCACCCCGCACGATCCGTAAGAGGATACTGAAAGCCGTTAGCGGGGGAAGAACCTCAATAGAAAGGAGTGGTTTCACCCCGCACGATCCGTAAGAGGATACTGAAAGTTACGGGCGGGGGAAGGATACGATGAACGCCAAAAACGTTTCACCCCGCACGATCCGTAAGAGGATACTGAAAGAGCGACAGCAGGGAGGCTGACTACTCCGAGATGCTGGGGTTTCACCCCGCACGATCCGTAAGAGGATACTGAAAGGCGAGGAAATGGGGGATAGGACTTACTCACTTATGAAGTTTCACCCCGCACGATCCGTAAGAGGATACTGAAAGTCCAGATTGGCCGTGGACGGGCTTTTATCTCGCACCGGTTTCACCCCGCACGATCCGTAAGAGGATACTGAAAGGGGGGCCGAAGGGGACGCGAATTGAGATATGCGTGCTGTTTCACCCCGCACGATCCGTAAGAGGATACTGAAAGAAAGGGCGGGGTAGCCTTTCCTGGTTGTTATAATGTCGTTTCACCCCGCACGATCCGTAAGAGGATACTGAAAGGTCTACGGTGGGGCTTTTATCCCGCACCGCCCACCGGTTTCACCCCGCACGATCCGTAAGAGGATACTGAAAGATGATGCGCTGAGCCAGCCTATATGCAGCCTCTAATGGTTTCACCCCGCACGATCCGTAAGAGGATACTGAAAGCAGTTCCCATCTGCGTCACGAACGAAGAAGTCCGTGGTTTCACCCCGCACGATCCGTAAGAGGATACTGAAAGGACGAAGGGGCAGATGTTGGATGCGATAGAGCAAGCCGTTTCACCCCGCACGATCCGTAAGAGGATACTGAAAGTCAACGCCTCGTCCGTCAGAACCCTGACGGACTTGGGTTTCACCCCGCACGATCCGTAAGAGGATACTGAAAGGGAAGATTGGCGCTATCACTCTGGAGGGCAAAATTCGTTTCACCCCGCACGATCCGTAAGAGGATACTGAAAGATCTTCACAACAAACCTTTACATGGCATAGTCTGTTGTTTCACCCCGCACGATCCGTAAGAGGATACTGAAAGTTCACCCCCCTATTAGGGTCGAGAAAATGCTGTAAAGTTTCACCCCGCACGATCCGTAAGAGGATACTGAAAGTTCTCTGTGAGGGATTTTTTTTTCGCGCCATGCTGTCGTTTCACCCCGCACGATCCGTAAGAGGATACTGAAAGGCCGGCGCGTAGCGGGGAGTGGTTTGAGAGGGGGGGGTTTCACCCCGCACGATCCGTAAGAGGATACTGAAAGATTAACACTTTATCTGTGTACATTCTTTCAAGTATGTTTCACCCCGCACGATCCGTAAGAGGATACTGAAAGTTCGAGGTTAGGTTAACTTCCAAAGCTAAGCGTGATTGTTTCACCCCGCACGATCCGTAAGAGGATACTGAAAGCTAATGGGGGAAGAATACGAAGAAGATCACGAACATGTTTCACCCCGCACGATCCGTAAGAGGATACTGAAAGTTTATGTAAAGAATGTCCTCATTTCTAATGTACCTTTGTTTCACCCCGCACGATCCGTAAGAGGATACTGAAAGCGCAACGGCATGGCGTGGCATCGTGACGTGGCAAGGCGTTTCACCCCGCACGATCCGTAAGAGGATACTGAAAGTTCTGTCATTAATGTTTTTTGCTTTTAGCATACCAATGTTTCACCCCGCACGATCCGTAAGAGGATACTGAAAGAACCTGGCTCAAAACCATTATTGTGGAGAAAGCTATGTTTCACCCCGCACGATCCGTAAGAGGATACTGAAAGCATGGTGGACGCTACCACCGCATCGATGACCACCACCGGTTTCACCCCGCACGATCCGTAAGAGGATACTGAAAGGACGAAGGGGCAGATGCTCACCGAGATTGAGCGGGCAGTTTCACCCCGCACGATCCGTAAGAGGATACTGAAAGAGTATAAGTGGTTCCTTACTTGGCATTCAACAAACTGTTTCACCCCGCACGATCCGTAAGAGGATACTGAAAGCTTTTATTAATTATACCAGCAACCTCGCCAAATTGAGTTTCACCCCGCACGATCCGTAAGAGGATACTGAAAGAATCTATCATCGAGATTGGGAGAAAAAGCCAGATTTAGTTTCACCCCGCACGATCCGTAAGAGGATACTGAAAGTCTTGTAATTTATAGGAGTATCTTTCAAAATCTTCAGTTTCACCCCGCACGATCCGTAAGAGGATACTGAAAGCTACAAAAATTGAGCAATTATCTAAATACTCAACAATGTTTCACCCCGCACGATCCGTAAGAGGATACTGAAAGGTTAAAATCCTTGGAAAACTCGACAAAATATTCCCGGTGTTTCACCCCGCACGATCCGTAAGAGGATACTGAAAGAAATTTTATAAAGAGCCTGACCATTAAGAGTTTTTATGTTTCACCCCGCACGATCCGTAAGAGGATACTGAAAGCACGTGACGTGGTCATGCGTGACATGGTAACCATGCGTGTTTCACCCCGCACGATCCGTAAGAGGATACTGAAAGATACTTTCTTCTGTTTTGGGTGTTTTTCCCCAAGAGATGTTTCACCCCGCACGATCCGTAAGAGGATACTGAAAGATGAAAAAGTGATTATGCCAACTGCAGAGATGGTAGTTTCACCCCGCACGATCCGTAAGAGGATACTGAAAGGCTAACGGGGGAAGAACACGAGAAAGGTTATGAACAGGTTTCACCCCGCACGATCCGTAAGAGGATACTGAAAGAATTTGGCAAAAATACTTGGGCTACTTGCGGGAGCTGTTTCACCCCGCACGATCCGTAAGAGGATACTGAAAGCATACCGTGACGTGGTCAGACGTGACCACATACCGTGGTTTCACCCCGCACGATCCGTAAGAGGATACTGAAAGGGAAACGATGGCCAGGAATTCATCGATTGCTTTTAGGTTTCACCCCGCACGATCCGTAAGAGGATACTGAAAGCTGGGTTAAGGTTTTGATGGATTTAGGGGTGTAGACTCTGTTTCACCCCGCACGATCCGTAAGAGGATACTGAAAGCTAAAAATAGTTCACACAGAAAGGAGCATGTAAAAATGTTTCACCCCGCACGATCCGTAAGAGGATACTGAAAGTGCGAATATACAGATTGTTGCGCTTGATGTAATTGTGTTTCACCCCGCACGATCCGTAAGAGGATACTGAAAGAGGAATTTTTCCCAGATTATGTCGTTGGTATTGGTAGTTTCACCCCGCACGATCCGTAAGAGGATACTGAAAGTTCCCAAAGCTCATGCGCTGTTTCAGCCATCAATAAGTTTCACCCCGCACGATCCGTAAGAGGATACTGAAAGACACGAGGTTTTGGTTTTTTTCAGACATTTCGCATGTTTCACCCCGCACGATCCGTAAGAGGATACTGAAAGATAACCTTCCTCGTCTTATCCAAAATCCAACTTACTCGTTTCACCCCGCACGATCCGTAAGAGGATACTGAAAGCTGGATAGACAATCCTGTGCGATCCGCAATTACGTAACCGTTTCACCCCGCACGATCCGTAAGAGGATACTGAAAGGCAGTTTAACTGTAACTGTTGGATTGGTACCTCCAAGTTTCACCCCGCACGATCCGTAAGAGGATACTGAAAGCCTTATCCATAATAAGCATAACTCGATGCCTCGGCGGTTTCACCCCGCACGATCCGTAAGAGGATACTGAAAGCTTAGGGATATACACCCTAGGGGCCATCTCTTTCAAGTTTCACCCCGCACGATCCGTAAGAGGATACTGAAAGAGAACAGAAGGAACATCAAGATAAGTAAGGTAGCTAGTTTCACCCCGCACGATCCGTAAGAGGATACTGAAAGCGTCACGGTACACCATGCCGTGACGTGGCATGGCGTGTTTCACCCCGCACGATCCGTAAGAGGATACTGAAAGACGCCTACGATTTTCTCCCTCCACCAATCCAATCCAGGTTTCACCCCGCACGATCCGTAAGAGGATACTGAAAGAATTTTTACGTATTTTACAGATTTCCAAACAGGGAAGTTTCACCCCGCACGATCCGTAAGAGGATACTGAAAGAATCCTGTTTTTAGATATATAATCTTTCATTCGAGCAGTTTCACCCCGCACGATCCGTAAGAGGATACTGAAAGCCATTTTTCTACAAATCTTTAAGCATTCGATCTATGGTTTCACCCCGCACGATCCGTAAGAGGATACTGAAAGATTTGTCTAAGGAGTATCCAACAGGTCAAAGATATTAGGTTTCACCCCGCACGATCCGTAAGAGGATACTGAAAGATTATGGCTTTGAGTTGGTTATTCACGTCCCAAAAGAGTTTCACCCCGCACGATCCGTAAGAGGATACTGAAAGTAGAAACGGACGTTGAGTTCGTGGAGGGGATTCTTCGTTTCACCCCGCACGATCCGTAAGAGGATACTGAAAGTTTAACACGGCAAGACTTTTCCCCAGACGCATTGTTCGTTTCACCCCGCACGATCCGTAAGAGGATACTGAAAGTTGGGGTTACACCCTGTTACCAAGAATCGATCGTTTTGTTTCCAACCGCTCCGATAAAATTCATTAAACGAACATCATGTTACACCCTGTTACCAAGAATCGATCGTTTTGTTTCACCCCGCACGATCCGTAAGAGGATACTGAAAGGTTATGGCTTTGATCTGATTATTCAGATCCCAAAAGGTTTCACCCCGCACGATCCGTAAGAGGATACTGAAAGAACTAGAAAGGAGTAAAACATGAACGTACAAGCATGTTTCACCCCGCACGATCCGTAAGAGGATACTGAAAGCTTATCATGGTCGGCGGCGTAGTACGCCGCCTTGACGTTTCACCCCGCACGATCCGTAAGAGGATACTGAAAGATTGTTAGGGCGCCCCAGATTGATGGGGCGCCGAAAAGGTTTCACCCCGCACGATCCGTAAGAGGATACTGAAAGTCGAGCAAGCCATCTCCAAGATGGAGTGGCCATTCGGTTTCACCCCGCACGATCCGTAAGAGGATACTGAAAGTCAATCTGGGGCGCCCTGACAATGGGAAGGAGGGGTGGTTTCACCCCGCACGATCCGTAAGAGGATACTGAAAGCCCATCCCGATTGTGGTAAATCTCACACCCCTGCCAAGTTTCACCCCGCACGATCCGTAAGAGGATACTGAAAGCCGTTACACCGATGCCCGTGCTGTGCGATAAAGCACGTTTCACCCCGCACGATCCGTAAGAGGATACTGAAAGCGTCGGTAAGGAGGTATAACATGATTTATATTTTACGTTTCACCCCGCACGATCCGTAAGAGGATACTGAAAGACACTGAGGGGGGAATGTCATCCAAGCCGACATCGATGTTTCACCCCGCACGATCCGTAAGAGGATACTGAAAGCTCGACCTGGGGCGCCCGGATAGGAGGGGGGAATGAAACGTTTCACCCCGCACGATCCGTAAGAGGATACTGAAAGTTTACTGAAAAAACTCCAAAGGGGTTCCCCGCTCTCTGTTTCACCCCGCACGATCCGTAAGAGGATACTGAAAGGCCGCTCACGGCGATTGATGTGGTTAGGGTTGCTGATGTTTCACCCCGCACGATCCGTAAGAGGATACTGAAAGATTTGGAGATATAGATCCGGGGCTCCAGCCCCTTTAGGTTTCACCCCGCACGATCCGTAAGAGGATACTGAAAGCAAAGGGATATTCGACCTTTTTCATCGCCTCCTGGAGTTTCACCCCGCACGATCCGTAAGAGGATACTGAAAGGGTTAGCACATTAGCCAGCACGGTCAGCACGCCAGCCGTTTCACCCCGCACGATCCGTAAGAGGATACTGAAAGGAAATCGTTTTCAAAGACGTATCTTCTTTTTCTTCTGTTTCACCCCGCACGATCCGTAAGAGGATACTGAAAGTCTACATATGCAATCGCTCGATTGCTTTCCAATTTTGTTTCACCCCGCACGATCCGTAAGAGGATACTGAAAGAATTACGTCTTTTTCGGATACGGACATGGTACACAGTTTCACCCCGCACGATCCGTAAGAGGATACTGAAAGCAGGTCGAGGGGGCGCCGAAGTGCATTGACCAGTGTGTTTCACCCCGCACGATCCGTAAGAGGATACTGAAAGACGGAGACGTCGAAATCGCTGACGTCTCCATTGCCGGTTTCACCCCGCACGATCCGTAAGAGGATACTGAAAGTCCATTGTTACACCTCCATTTGACTATAGATAATAACGTTTCACCCCGCACGATCCGTAAGAGGATACTGAAAGAAATAAGCAACCCAATCGGAGAAAACAATAAAGACAGTTTCACCCCGCACGATCCGTAAGAGGATACTGAAAGTCCTCGAACATCAACTGAACAGCGAGCATGAGCTCTGTTTCACCCCGCACGATCCGTAAGAGGATACTGAAAGACTGCGGGTGGCACGTCTAAATCGTGCCACTGGGAGTTTCACCCCGCACGATCCGTAAGAGGATACTGAAAGCCGTCTGGGAGGGATGCAATGTTTATCACAACCGAGGTTTCACCCCGCACGATCCGTAAGAGGATACTGAAAGCTCGTCGTCGGGGGAGGCTCGCAAAGCCTCCTGGGTGTTTCACCCCGCACGATCCGTAAGAGGATACTGAAAGAAGAAAAATAGGATGAGAAGCACGGCAGCCAATTCTAGTTTCACCCCGCACGATCCGTAAGAGGATACTGAAAGTCTAGTTAACTAGACGGCTTGGAATGGGGGAGACGCGTTTCACCCCGCACGATCCGTAAGAGGATACTGAAAGTGTAGCAATTGGATAACGTTTGCCCAAAACCCAAACCAGTTTCACCCCGCACGATCCGTAAGAGGATACTGAAAGAACATTAGAAACCTTTTTTGCTCTGGTAAAAGACGTTGTTTCACCCCGCACGATCCGTAAGAGGATACTGAAAGAGATACTTTTGCCAAACTTGGTTATTTTCGGACATTGTTTCACCCCGCACGATCCGTAAGAGGATACTGAAAGAGAAAAATAGGATGAGAAGCACGGCAGCCAATTCTGTTTCACCCCGCACGATCCGTAAGAGGATACTGAAAGATGAGCGGGGGAAGAAGACAAGGAAAAATATAAACAGTTTCACCCCGCACGATCCGTAAGAGGATACTGAAAGATGTGTACTTCTCCGTAAGACTATGAATTTCCTCTTGGTTTCACCCCGCACGATCCGTAAGAGGATACTGAAAGATTCGGTCGCAATATTTTTGGATTCAATAGCGGATAGGTTTCACCCCGCACGATCCGTAAGAGGATACTGAAAGTCTGCTCCGAGATACCTTTTGGCTTCCGATCCGTCCGTTTCACCCCGCACGATCCGTAAGAGGATACTGAAAGAAAACAATGGTATTTTTCTTACAATAATGCCTTAGATGTTTCACCCCGCACGATCCGTAAGAGGATACTGAAAGGCCGTTGTTGAGGTGAAGATTAACAAACATTGGACAGTTTCACCCCGCACGATCCGTAAGAGGATACTGAAAGACCGGTGCGCCCGTTCCAAATATGGCCGGTTGGCGGTTTCACCCCGCACGATCCGTAAGAGGATACTGAAAGAATATAATCACGCCGGGCGGCTGCACGCCGCTCACGGGTTTCACCCCGCACGATCCGTAAGAGGATACTGAAAGGCAATTCTCGTTGCAGAAAATTTTTTTGGGCGCAAAGTTTCACCCCGCACGATCCGTAAGAGGATACTGAAAGACCAGAGGATGCAAATCTCCCCAGCGATTCTTCTTGGTTTCACCCCGCACGATCCGTAAGAGGATACTGAAAGAGGTCGAGGGGGCGCCGAAGTGCATTGACCAGTGTCGTTTCACCCCGCACGATCCGTAAGAGGATACTGAAAGAGCGACAGCAGAGATGCTGACTATGAGGAACTGTTGGTTTCACCCCGCACGATCCGTAAGAGGATACTGAAAGCATAGTATGAGGCTTTAACATAATCCCGCCTACCGGGTTTCACCCCGCACGATCCGTAAGAGGATACTGAAAGCTGGGAGGAGGATTGCGCCTCAGGTCTGGAGATAATCTGTTTCACCCCGCACGATCCGTAAGAGGATACTGAAAGTTTCTCTATTTCTTTTTGTAAATAGCCCAATTGGGCTGTTTCACCCCGCACGATCCGTAAGAGGATACTGAAAGCGCAACGGCATGGCGTGGCATCGTGACGTGGCAAGGCGTTTCACCCCGCACGATCCGTAAGAGGATACTGAAAGCGCAACGGCATGGCGTGGCATCGTGACGTAGATTAAGTTTCACCCCGCACGATCCGTAAGAGGATACTGAAAGACTTAAGGAGGTATTTAACACCCTCTGGCTGGAAGGAGGTTTCACCCCGCACGATCCGTAAGAGGATACTGAAAGTCCATTCGAGCACCTCCTAAATTTGGGATTTTTGAGGTTTCACCCCGCACGATCCGTAAGAGGATACTGAAAGTCTGGTCAAAGTACCTGGGCTATCTGAGGGAGATCTGTTTCACCCCGCACGATCCGTAAGAGGATACTGAAAGACCAAAATATCCCCCTTCTGGAGAGGGACAAGTGCTGTTTCACCCCGCACGATCCGTAAGAGGATACTGAAAGAAGTATCGTCTATATCTAGACGAGGCTTTTCGTCTGGGTTTCACCCCGCACGATCCGTAAGAGGATACTGAAAGGCTGGCGCGAGGCGGGGAGTGGCTTCGGGGAGGGGGGTTTCACCCCGCACGATCCGTAAGAGGATACTGAAAGATCGGTACGGGGCGCCGGAAGACATTAATCAGTGTCCGTTTCACCCCGCACGATCCGTAAGAGGATACTGAAAGGGGGATTCAGTGAAGGTGGAAAAAATCGAAATCTTAGTTTCACCCCGCACGATCCGTAAGAGGATACTGAAAGATTACACCGATGCCCGTGCCGGGCAATAAAGCACGGTTTCACCCCGCACGATCCGTAAGAGGATACTGAAAGATCGGTACGGGGCGCCGAAACGCGTTTACGAGCGTCGTTTCACCCCGCACGATCCGTAAGAGGATACTGAAAGGAAAGAAAAACAATCTCCTCACCCCCTCGGGGGTGGGAGTTTCACCCCGCACGATCCGTAAGAGGATACTGAAAGACTTGCGAGAGATGGCCCCCAAGGTCTACATCACCAAGTTTCACCCCGCACGATCCGTAAGAGGATACTGAAAGTAATGTAGTTTCGCTCGCGAGCGGCTTTTCGCTCGCGGTTTCACCCCGCACGATCCGTAAGAGGATACTGAAAGCATGTATACTGACAAGCTAGAATGGAAGGTGTAAGCCGTTTCACCCCGCACGATCCGTAAGAGGATACTGAAAGATGGGGCGCTCCGGTAGCTAGAAGGAGGCGTAACATGGTTTCACCCCGCACGATCCGTAAGAGGATACTGAAAGCTCGCGAGCGAAACTACATTAAGGCTGCATACTATGGTTTCACCCCGCACGATCCGTAAGAGGATACTGAAAGCGGCATCGGCTAGAAGGAGGCGTAACATGCTTTACGGTTTCACCCCGCACGATCC
>Ga0308397_1001711_pt1 | contig 11919 bp, 14 predicted proteins | sample Hotspr20SampleT8_FD_202356 | JGI IMG/M metagenome (GOLD analysis project Ga0308397, IMG submission 202356) | Hot spring phototrophic mat microbial communities from Mushroom Spring, Yellowstone National Park, Wyoming, United States - 20051001_T8 ...
GGGCTGATTTCACAATTTCCATTCGAAGTGGTGAGCCGTCGCGTCCAACAAACACACGCACCACAACTTTGCCTTCAATTTTCAGATTAAGAGCGGTTTCAGGATACTGAATTGCCTTTTGAATTGCGGCGATTCCGCCTTCAATCGCAACTTCTTTTTCAGCGGCGATATTCAGTGCGGCTTCTTCCTCCTTTGCTGTTTCTTCTGCCTTCTTAATTTCTTCAACTTCGGTTTCATCTAATTCTTCGGTTTCGCCAACTTCATTTTTCACGACAATCGTTTCTGTTGGCTTTTCCGATTTGGCTTTTGTGGCTTTCTTGGCTTCTTTCTTACGTTCGACTGCTACCGATGCCAGTTGCGCCGCTCCTGAATTATCTGCCCCCAGTTTGAAATCGTGCCGTGCCGTTGAATTAGCGGCAATCGTAATGCCTTCGCGACTTATTTTTGGAAGCCCTGTCTTGAACACTTTGAGCGAATACTTACCCTCTGAAATTCCCAAGAAAACATAATAGCCTTGTGCGTTGGTGAGCGCAGCGCGATTGGTCGAAGCATTGCTCACGAAAACCGTAGCGGCACGCACAGGCTTACCGTTTTCGTCAATCACTCGACCAAATAATCGCCCTTGTGATGCGGCGGGAAGAGAAGAGATAAAGGGAAATATCAATGAAGCAATGAGCGCAACAATCAATCGGTTGTGTTTCATAATGGCAATGTGCAATCTATCAGCGAACGTTGATTTTGTTACTAAAAATACAGCGTCTCCAACGCAAGCAAGGCGCAACAAGTGTCAAATTTGTGTTAAGAAATCATCAACTTTTTTATTTGTGCCAATCAGTAAAGGCTCTTGCCTTGTTTCAATGGGGAAATTGCGCAAAGGCGTATTTTTCAATTCTCAACATTGCTCATAACACATGACAAAATCACAAGCTGAAATCGAACTCAACCGTTTGCGAGAAGCGATTGAAACGCACAACTACAACTACTATGTGCTTGCACAGCCAACCATTTCCGATTACGAGTTTGATAAGTTGTTAGAGCGATTGATTCAGATTGAACAGCAGTTCCCTGACCTTGTTACGCCCGATTCGCCCAGTCAGCGCGTTGGCGGAACCGTTACAAAGAACTTTCCGACCGTCGTGCATAAAGAGCCGATGATGTCGCTCTCAAATACTTACTCGCCCGAAGAATTGCATGAGTTTGTAAAACGTGTTCAAAAAGAACTCACTGCCGAAGGCTTAGGCAATCCCGAATTTGCGTGCGAACTTAAATTTGATGGTGTTGCGGTCAGTTTGATGTATCGCAAGGGCTTGTTTGTGCAAGGCGCGACGCGCGGCGATGGCACCACAGGCGACGACATTACCCCTAATCTCAAAACCATTCCCACGATTCCGCTTCGCCTAAAATCCAACAAGAAGACTCACGCTTTGCTTGATAGCGAGTTCGAAGTGCGCGGCGAAGTCTTTATGATGAAAAAGGATTTTGAAATGCTCAACGAGCAGAGCGAGAAGAAATTTGCCAATCCGCGTAACGCCACCGCAGGCACACTCAAACAACAAGACTCACGCGAAGTTGCCAAACGCAAACTGACCTTTTCGGCTTACTTCCTCTCAAGCGAAGCACTTTCAGACGAAGTCTCGCATTGGGAGCGGCTCTTGTTGCTCCAATCGCTTGGCTTTAATGTCAGCACGCACCGCACGCTTGCCAAAACGCTCGAAGAAATTGAATCATTTTTGAACGAATGGGAATCAAAGCGCGACGCCTTGCCCTTCGATATCGATGGTGCTGTGATTAAGGTTAATTCTATTCGGCAACAGAAACTGCTCGGCGCAACGACAAAAGCTCCGCGTTGGGCGATTGCCTACAAGTTTTCCGCACGCCAAGCCGAAACCACTTTGTGCAGTGTCACCTATCAAGTTGGGCGCGTTGGCACGATTACACCTGTTGCTGAACTTGAACCTGTTTTTCTTGCAGGCTCAACGATTTCGCGCGCTACGCTTCACAACTTTGATGAAATCGCTCGGCTTGATTTGCACATTGGCGACCACGTGATACTTGAAAAATCTGGCGATGTGATTCCCAAAGTGGTGCGTGCAGTGGTTGAAAAACGTCCGAGTGATGCCAAGCCAATTTTTCCGCCCACGCATTGTCCTTCGTGCCAAACGCCACTCGTCAAACCTGACGGCGAAGTCAATCTTTATTGCCCGAATGAAGACCACTGTCCTGCACAAATTCAAGGGCGCATTTTGCACTACGCCTCGCGCAATGCAATGGATATTGAAAACTTGGGCAATGCGATTGTCGAGCAACTTCTCAACACACGCCTTATTAGCGATGTCGCCGATATTTATTTTCTTGAGAAAAAACAACTTGCAGACCTTGAACGCTTCGGCGAGAAATCGGCGCAAAATCTGTTAGACGCCATTGAGGCGAGTAAATCTCGCCCGCTTGAACGGCTGTTGTTTGGGTTAGGCATTCGCCATGTGGGACTTGCAACGGCAAGAATTTTAGCGCGCCAATTTCCATCAATCGATGAACTTGCCACTGCCACACTCGAAGCATTAGAGCAGACAGAAGAAGTGGGCGGCACGATTGCAAAGAGCGTTTATGATTACTTCCGCAAGCCTTCAACGCTTCGGTTGATTGAGAAGTTGAAACGCGCAGGCGTTAAGATGCACGGCGAAAAATCCGAGATCATTCACAGCACACACTTCGCAGGAAAATCGGTCGTTTTTACAGGCACACTTGAAACACTCACTCGCGAAAAAGCATCAGAAGAAGTGTTGAAACGCGGGGGCAAAGTGTCAGGCAGTGTCAGCAAAAAGACGGATTATGTTGTTGCCGGTCGCGAAGCCGGCTCTAAACTTGAAAAAGCCAAAACACTGGGCATCAAGGTTTTGACCGAAGCAGAGTTTCTTGCACTTCTTGACTCATAGCCAAAAAAAGTTGAAAAGCAACGTACTTTTTCTATTTTCACGAAGCACTTTTGAAATATCTCCTCTTGCCCGTTAGGAATATTTTTACAAAAGAAACGATAGCCTTCTATTAACGGAATCTTGTGATGAATACTTATCGGCTACTTCTTGTCGACGACGACCAAGACACACATTTGATTTACAAATCTTCCCTTCACTCTCTTTCCGTTGCTATTGATAGTGCTTACGACGGTGGCGAGGCTCTTACATTGCTCAAAAAAAATCTCTACGACCTGATTTTGCTTGACCTTGTGATGCCTGATGTCAACGGCTTCGAGTTTCTTGATAAAGCGCAAGAGCAAAAACTCTCACTTCCGTTTGTGATTGTATGCAGTTCAATGCGCGAGAAGGAAATCGTGATGGCGGCGTTTCAACTCGGCGCAAGTGATTATCTTTTCAAGCCCATTCAACCGCAACAGTTGCGCAATACAGTGCAAACCTACTTGGATACGCTCTCACGCTCGCAATCAGATTTCAACCATTTGAAATCGCTTGTAGAAAATGAAATTGGCGATGTAACAAGTTGGAATCTTGGCACATCTTCACCTGCTTCTGCCGCAAACTCTTCGCCTCTAAAAGGCACGCTTCACTTCGATTCCGTCTCGAAGGCAATTTCCTACATGGTCTTTCATCGGGAAACGGGGAAACTGATTGTTACAAGTTTGCGAGGCACAGGCGAACTGGATTATGACGCTGGTCGATTGCAAAGAGTAATCTTTGAAAACAAATCTGGCATTGATGCACTTGAAGCCCTTAAACTGCTCTTGCACGTTGATGTTGTGCTCGTGAAATAAATCGCCTATAAGTCTCCGCCGATTGGGCGTAAGACGATTTCCTCGACGCAAGTTCTTGTGGGTTGCAAATAAGCCTCAACAATCGGTTTGGCAATATCTTCGGGCATCATCATTTTTTCTGACAGTCTTTCTCTTGCTTCGCCCCACATGGGCGTAGCGACTGCACCGGGCATTACATTCGTAATTCGCACCTTGCACTTCCTTGCATAGAGCCGCAAGACTTCCACCAAGCCTTTCTGCCCAAACTTTGAGGCGCAATAAAGCGCGCTTTGTTCAAACGGCGTTTCTGCCGCTACCGATGTGATGAAAAAGATATGCCCTGATTGGCGTGCCTGCATATCGGCAAAGATTTTTTGCGTGAGAAAAAATGTGCCTTTGAGATTGGTATTCATCGTGAAGTCGTAATCCTCTTCGGTGAGTTCGAGAATGTGTTTGAATCGCCCAACACCTGCATTGTTGATAAGGCAATCCACACGCCCAAAGCGGCTCAACGCACTTTCATAAATGCGATTGACATCGTCCATTTTCGAGAGTTCGGCATCAAGCACGTGCGTTTCAACGCGCATGGCTTCACACTCTTTTTTGAGTGCGAGCAAATCGGAAAGTGTGCGCGACGTGAGAAAGAGTTTCGGCGAAAAGCCTTCGCTCTTGCGCTTGGCAAATTCTACGGCAATCGCGCGACCAATCCCTTTGCCTGCGCCTGTAATTAGAATAACCGACATTTGAATTTGATGAATTAAAGATTCGGAGGCTCTAATGTTCCTTTTTTAATCCTATCCACATACCACCACCAGTGCGATGTTGGGTAACGCTTTTCACGATACGAATCATCGAGCAAGCCATCACCAAACTCATATTCAACCAAGTATTTGTAAGCGTTTTTCAGCACGACTTTATCCCACTTTCGGACTTCCTCTTTTTGTGCATCGCTTAGTTCATCTTTGCGGATTTCAATATCGCTTCGGTAGAAGAGAAATTCGTCGTAGCCCGGAATCCAAATGCCTTCGTCGTCGGCTAAATCAGCGCAATATCGGGCGTAAATTCTGACTAATTCGTCAATCGTGAATCCGCGCGAGGCATAAAGTTTCGGTGTCATAGGTGATTACGTAAATACTGTTGTTCGATAGCGCGAAGTTTTTCGAGGCGCGTCTCGTGTCTTTCACCTTCAAAGGCAGTTGTGAGAAACGTTTGAACGATAGATTTCATGGTTTCAATGCCGAGTGCGCGTGCGCCAAGCGTGAGTGCGTTGGCGTTGCCATGCGCGCGCGCCATTTTCGCAGTAAATTCATTGTAGCATGAAACGGCGCGAAGCGTCGGAATTTTATTCAGCACAACGGCGGAAGCCGTACCAACGCCGTCAATCATTATGCCGAATGTGGCGCGTCCGTTCCGCACGGCTTCACCAACTTTCAGAGCGAAATCGGGATAATCGCAACTGGCTTCCGATTCCGTTCCAACATCTAACAGGCGATAATTTTTTTCCGAAAGAAATTTTTTCAGTTCCGCTTTTGTCTGAAATCCGCTGTGGTCGCTACCGATAGCAATCGTGAGCATCTCGTTAGGCGGAAGCGACAGCGATTCTGCTTTGGTTGAAACAAAGTTCAAGCCGTGTGCTTTGGCGGCATCACGGGCAAGCGGTGTTATCAAGGTGTTCGGCGGCGTGTAAAGTTCGCGTTTTCCGCTTCGCACCGCAGAGAGCACCTCTTTTTCAGTAATCAAAGGACGGGACATTTCGTATCTTTGTTTTCCAAAATTTACATCAATTCCAACCGAAACAAATTGTGCCAAACAAGAAGCCTGAAAAAACGATTGAATCCATGATTGCTCGATTGGAAGAAATTGCCTCTCTCATTCAATCGGGCGAAACGGGTTTGGAGCAATCCATTGAACTTTACGAAGAAGGAAAACGCCTTGCGAAAGCGTGCAGTGAACGGCTTTCAACCTTGCAGAAAAAGTTGGAAACCATTAACCCTGCGGAACTCAAAGACGATAACGACACACTACCATCGAGAGACGATGACGACACTCACGAATTAGGTCGCGATAACCCAATTTTACTCGCTTAACTCGAAATCAAACGTGATATGTCAAGAACTGCTTCATCGGTTTCAAAAGTCAAAATTTTGTTTGTCTGTCTTGGCAATATCTGTCGCTCACCTACGGCAGAAGGCGTGTTCCGAAAACTTGTTGAATCGGAAGGATTAGCCGATTATTTCGAGATTGATTCGGCAGGAACGGCGGGCTACCACATTGGCGACATGGCAGATAGTCGCACCATTCGCCATGCGGCAAAACGCGGTTACGACTTAACACCGCATCGTGGCAAACGCATTGAAGTCGATGATTTAGATTACTACGACTACATCATCATGATGGATAAAAGCAATTATGCCGACGTTTCTTCGCTCTGCACCACGCAGTGGCGCAAACTCAAACTCTTCATGGAATTCGCTCCCGAAACTGGCTACACCGAAGTGCCTGACCCCTACACCGAAGGACCAGAAGCCTTTGAACTCGTGCTTGATTTGTGCGAAGCCGCCGCAAAAGGATTGCTGAACTACTTGAAAGAAAAGCACCTTTCACACCTTCAAAGCGAACAGAAAGCCTGAATACAGCACTTCGCACACCACATAGCCAATCAGCATCGGACGAGAAAAGGGAATGGAGAACTTGATGAAGACCGTATATCTTGACACGTGTTCCATTCAACGTCCTCTTTATGATAAATCACAAGTTCGAGTTTATGAAGCCAAAAGTTGTTTCGCCACTTGAACTGTTGGAGGAGTTAATCTAATGCCAAAAACAATGTCCTTATCCGAATTGACCAGTTACGCGATTGCCCTTCTGTGCAAGGAACTTGGCGTTGCGAACACGCTTCGTTTCCTGAACCAATACACGCAAGGCTCCGGCGACTACACTGCCGAAAGACAACTGCTATTCAAAGATTTGACCTTGTCAGAATACAAAGACGCACTCGCAGCCTTGAAACAGCATAAGCCGTAATTCTGCTACACCTTCAAAGCGAACAGAAAGCCTGAATACAGCACTTCGCATACTACATAGCCAATCAGCATCGGGCGCGAAAAGGGAATCTCAAATTTGATGATGAGTTGATAAACAAAATTTGCCACAATCAGCATCACGGCGGCAAACAGCACCACGAGTACGGTTTTTCCTGATTCCGTTTCCAAAAGCGATTCCGAAAAGCCATTGCTAAACCGATACAACACCGTAGCGGCGGCAATAAACATCAGCACTGCTGAACACAACAGCACAAGCGATAATCGGTCGTTGGTTATGTGGTTGTTCATTTCAAGAAGATGTTTTACGATTGAATGAGAAGGTAATGATGATTATCTGCGTTAAGTTTCTGCGAAACGCTTTCGTTCTGTAATTTCGTGCAACTTCAACCAACTTCTCATGCTTAGCCGCGTCGCCAATTCAATTTACTGGATGAATCGATATATTGAACGGGCAGAAAATTATTCGCGCCTTATCAATGTGAATTTGAACATTTCGTTGGATTTGCCGCCGGGATTGAGCGAACAGTGGCTTCCGCTCATTTCGACGACAGGCGACGAACTTGCATTTTTTCAACGATACGGCGAAGCGACAAAAAGCAATGTGCTTGATTTCATGGTCGCCGATACCGAAAATCCGAACTCTATCCTTAGTTGTTTGAAACAGGCACGCGAGAACGCTCGCACGGTGCGCGACAGCATCTCGATTGAAATGTGGGAGCATATCAATCGCACGTATCACTTTGTTCAAGAAGCCGTCAGTCGCCACGATTGGAAACGTCATGATGCGGCAAGTTTTTTCAACGAAGTTCGGCGAAATTGCCAACTCTTTCTCGGCATTGTTGATACTACTATCTCGCGCACCGAAGGCTGGCACTTCGGCACAATCGGACACTTCATTGAACGCGCCGATAAAACTTCGCGCTTCCTCGACATGAAGTATTTTATTTTGCTTCCCGATACCAAAGACGTTGGCTCAACGATTGATTTAACACAATGGACGTCCATCTTAAAATCCGCCAGCGCGTATCAGATGTATCGCCGACAATACAGCAAAATCACCCCTGCCAACATCGCAGAGTTTCTCATCTTCAATCAATCGTTTCCTCGCTCGATTCGCTTCGCGCTCATGCAAGCCGAAACCTCGCTTCACGCCATTACAGGCACGCCGCTCTCCACATTTAGCAATAGCGCAGAAAAAAAACTCGGGCAACTCCGTTCCGAATTAGAATACACCGATATTCAAGACATTATTGCCAAAGGCTTGCACGAATCGCTCGACGATATTCAAAGACGGCTCAACGAAATTGATAACCTCGTTTACGAAAACTTTTTTGCTCACTAATTCCAACGAATGATTCTTCGCGTTACGCATCAAACGGAATATCGTTATCCTGAACCTGTGCTGTTTGCGCCACACGTGCTTCGCTTTTATCCGCGCGTGGATCCGCATCAAGAGTTGATTTCTTTCTCACTAAACATTGACCCTACTCCCGATTCACTCTTCGTTGAATCGCAACACGGCAATACCGTTCATGTGGCATCGTTTAGCGAGAAAAGTAATCGGCTTATCATTACTGCGGAACTGACCGTTAGCACGCAACGCGAAACTCGTTTTGTTTCATCGTGGAAATTGAACACGCCTTATATGGACTTGCTTTTCCCCGCAATGCGCCCGTGTTTAGAGCCGATTGAAATGGACGAAGAGACGCTCGACTTCGGTAGAGCCATCGCACGCAAAGTCAATTACAACGCTCTTGAATTTGTTGAAACGTTGACTTCGCACATTTATCACGAGTTCAAAAAGTATCCGCGACTTCGTGGATTGCCGCACTTGCCTTCTCAAACCTTTCACGATAAGCAAGGCTCATGTCGTGATTTTACCGTGCTTCAAATTGCACTGTGTCGTGCGTTTGGATTGGCGGCACGATTCACAAGCGGCTATCACTACGACGAGACATTGGGAGAAAATCACGAACTCCATGCTTGGCTTGAAGTGTATTTTCCTGATGCAGGGTGGCGTGGTTTTGATGCGAGTTACGGCACAATGGTAGGCGATAAACACATTGCAATTTGCGCTTCGGCATATCCCGAACTGACTGCGCCTGTTACTGGCTCTTACTGGGGAACGCCCGAACATTCCCTCACGACAAGCGTTTCTGTTGAAGAACTCTCTACCGTTCATTGAACGCAGAGCCGTCGCGTTCAAACACAATCTCTCCTGATGAAATGGTCGCTATGACCGATGAAACAGATTTCCCTTGTCTTAACTCCGCTAAAAAATCTTTTGGAACAATCACGGCATTGGCTTCATAGCCGATTTCCAATCGCCCGCGAATGCCTGTGTTGATGAGCCTGTGTGGCAGTTCGGTGTAGGCGTGTAAGGTCTCTTCAAACGATAGGCGTTCATTGGCATACCACGTGTTGTTTTCTTTATCGCGCCGTTCAATCGCGTAGTAAAAGCCTTCCAACACATTTGGCGTTTCAATCGGTGCATCGCTTCCGAAAATTACGTGCGCACCTGAATTGACAAGTGATTTGAAGCGATACAGTTCGGCTTGACGCTTGCCAAGCAATCGGCGTGCAGTAGCAATATCTTCGCGAATGTGAATCGGTTGCATAGAAGCAATTACGCCGAGTTTAGCGAAGCGTGAAAGGTCGCTGTCGTGAATCATTTGTGCGTGTTCAATGCGATGGCGAAACGGCGAGTTTGGCGAAGCACCAAGTTTTTCAAATGCGTCGAGCGCACGTCGCACGGCACGGTCTCCAATCGCATGAACGGCGATGTTTAATCCTTCGCGCTCAATCATTTTGAAGAGTTGCACAAGGTCAGCGTCAGCATAAAGGCTTATGCCGAAATTGCTTGTGTTTTCAAAGGGTTCGAGCAAGGCACACGTTTCTGCGCCAAGTGAGCCATCAATGAACAGTTTGACCGCGTTCAGCGAAAGATTTTGAACGTGATATGCTTTGAAAAAGGCTTTGGCTTCGGAAAGCGATTCGATGTAAATCGCTACATGCACTCGAAGGGTTAAGTCATTGCCGAGAGTTGCGAAAGCAGGAAGTGCGTCGGCTCGTTCAATGCTGAACACATCGGTAACTCCGAACTCAAAAAGTTTTGCTTGCGCCGCACGAATTGCGTTTGCTAATGCAGGCGTAGAAACCGTTGCAAGTGATGCCAATTTGAGTGCGGCTCTCTCGAAGGCAATGCCAAGCAAATTTCCTTGTTCATCTTTCGGCAATTCTTCGGGCGAAAAGTCGTTAGCGTTCAGCAAGTTCAGAGCGGGCGTGTTTGCCCATGCGGCGTGAAAATCTTGGCTTGAGAGTGCGATGAAATGGTCGGTTGTCATCTCGTCCAAAAGTTTTCTTGTTGGAAATTCTCGGAAGTAAGTTTTGTGCCAACCGCCGCCCAAAATCCAGTCGCCTTTCGGCGTTGCATTCACTTTCTTGCGAATCAATCGGAGCGATTCATCAAGCGATTTGCCGTTTAGAGTCAAGCGGTTTAATCGCAAACCGTATTCGGAGAGGTGAATGTGCGAATCAAAGAAAGACGGCAAGAGCAAATTGCCTTTGGCATTGAGCCGATGTTCAGCACGGGTGCGCTCGGCTTCGCACTCGTTGAGAAATGCGGTGATGGTGCCGTTCTCGCAAAGCATCGCAGAGACATCAGGCTTTCCAAAAATGATGGCGTTATGAATGCAAAGTGAGCGCATTAGCAAGCGGAAGCGTTGAAAGTTCAAGCGGTTTTACAGTTGCTTGAAAGATTTGCTCAAATCCAATCAGCACATTGCGTTTCAATGTTTCACGGTCGGGAATCGTGCATAGCACTTCTTCGAGCGAAGTGGTTTTCTCGTCAAGGTCTTTTTGCAGTTGTGCTTTGGCGGATTCAGTGAGCCGAAGGTAGTGCGCAAGGCGTTTGTGTTTTGCAGAGCGCATGAGCGAGCCGTGTTGAAGAAGCGTATTTGCGAAACGGCGTTGTGCCGAGCCGATGATTTTCTTTCCGTTCAGTTCCAATTCATATCGCGCCGATGCGGTAAAGCACGAGAGGCTTTCGGGCTTTTCGTAGCGTGAGCGAAAGTCGGTTTGCTGTTTTTGAAATTCTGCTTGTAAGCCAAGTTGTTGGAGTGAGCGTTGAAAAGCGTGATGAATCTCGGCGTAATGTTCGGCATTGGATTTTGTTGCGTTCATCACCACGCTGTATGTGAGGTCTTCGATGTGGAAAACAGCTCTGCCGCCCGTGGGACGTCGGCAAAGGTCGATGCCGTCAGCGTTTAATCGCTCTAAATCAAACTCTGTTTCGCGTTGATGATAGCCGATAGAAATTGCGGGCGGCGACCATTCATACAGTCGCAATATGATTGTGCCTTGTGGAAGGTTGAGTTCTTCAAAGGATTCCGCCAGCCATTGGTCTAACTGCATGTTGAATGCACCGCACTGTGCGCCTGTCTCTAAAAAGTAAATTGTTGTCATTGTGCGTGAAAGTGGCTTATTGGGAACTACAAATCATCAACCATCAGGATTTTCAAACAGCAATCACAACATACTTTTCTTTGAAACGTTCGCCCAAAAAATCAATCGGGTGTTGCTCAATGTGTTCAGGGAATGCCAAGCGTTCTGCGCCGTCAATCAAGGCTTGACCGATTTCTTCTTCTAAATTACCACCTTTGAGGCAAAGCAACTTGCCGTGTGTTTTCAGAAGCGGTCGGCACCATGCGCAGAGTTCGGGCATTGCCGCAACTTGTCGGCTCACAACAACATCAAACTTGACATTTTTGAGTTCATCGGCGCGCAATTTTTGAGCAAGCACATTTTTCAATCCAAGTTTTTGAATCATATCCGAACACGCCGTTATTTTTTTTCCGATAGCATCAATGAGCAAAAAGTAGGTATCAGGAAACGCAATCGCGAGTGGAATGCCAGGCAATCCGCCGCCTGTGCCTAAATCCAACACACGCTCTTTGGGTTTGAACGAATGAAACAGCGCAAGCGACAGCGCATGAAGCACATGCTTATTTAGCACCGCATCTTCATCTTTGCGTGAAATAAGGTTCACCTTTTTGTTCCAATCAAGGAGCAGTTCTGCGTATTTCCAAAGTTGTGCTTGTTGATGGTCAGTAAGCCGAAGCCCTTTTTCAG
>Ga0308397_1001714_pt1 | contig 11897 bp, 10 predicted proteins | sample Hotspr20SampleT8_FD_202356 | JGI IMG/M metagenome (GOLD analysis project Ga0308397, IMG submission 202356) | Hot spring phototrophic mat microbial communities from Mushroom Spring, Yellowstone National Park, Wyoming, United States - 20051001_T8 ...
ATAAAATTATTCAACTATTTATAGAAATATTGGACCCGCAACCAATTCAAGTAAATACAGAAAATAATAGATTGATTTTAAACTTTCCTACTCGATTGGCAGAAATATTGTATTATAAATATAATTCCTTGAGCGAAAAATCAAAAAATCAGTTATTAGAACAATATAAATTAAGGTTTATCAGAAATGTAAATAAAGCTGTGATCAAAATTGGAAATGACGGATATATATTTGTTTTACAAGCATATTCTCCAGAATGGTTATTACCCAAAACGAAATTCCCCGAAGATTATACATTAGAAAAAATACAAGAGCGATTTAAAAACAATTTTAAAGATTACTTTAACTCTCCAAAGGATTTACAAGAATATCTGAATCACTTTGGTCAAACCCCCGAAGAACAATACCAATACATTCAAACTTATATGAAAACGATCAAAGAAAAACCAGATCCTGCCATTGTAATTATCCATCCCTATTTAGAAAATGTAAACCTTGATAACATCAATTACCAAAATATCTTTCCAGTTCGACATATTTTATTCCAAAAAGAAGGTTATTTTCGATATCCATGGAAAAATCCCATAGATAAAAATGTAAGAACCAAAGTAACGTATTTTAAACCTTGGGAATATCATAATTACAAAAAAGACATAGAATTAAGCTGGATTATAGGAATTGACGCTTACGAAGACGAAAGCTATAAAATTGTTAGCAATATTAGGTATAATTTGTATTTCTTTTCTTTTGTATTTTTTATTGTTATTATAATTTTATATTATTATTTTATAAAGTTTAATTTTATTAAACCCATTAACGAAATCATACAAGCAATGAAAAAAGTAAACGATCACAATTATCATGTTCGATTGAATGTTTATAACAAAGACGAGTTGGGGTATATTGCTTCTACTTTTAATTTTATGGTTCGATCAATTCGAAAAAACGACAAAAAACTCGAAAATTATGCAAAAAACCTTAAAGAAATGGTCGATCAACAAACACAACAATTACGCGAACAAATCGAAGAAATAAATCAATTAAAAGAAATACAAGATGGTGATTATTATTTAACTTATTTACTATTAAAGCAAATTGGACAAAACCTTGCAAAAAGTAATACTATAAAAGTAGAATTTTTGATCAAACAAAAAAAGGATTTTACATTTAGAAACAAAAAAGGAGAAATTGGTGGAGACATTTGTATTGCAAGAAACATCTATTTAAAAGAAAATCCATATATCTTTTTTCTTAATGCAGATGCGATGGGAAAATCTATGCAAGGTGCAGCAGGTATTTTAATATTAGGATCTGTGATGGAATCCATTCTAGAAAGAACTATACAAGCATTTATTTTTAAGAATTATTCTCCGGAACGATGGTTAAAAAATTCTTTTATGGAACTTCGTCATATCTTTGAATCTTTTCGTGGTTCTATGGGAGCTACGTTAGTAATGGGATTAATAGACGAAAAAACAAATACAATGTATTATATTAACGCAGAACATCCCAATGGAATTTTATACCGCAATCAAAAGGCAAATTTTTTCGATACGGATTTTCATTTTAGACGATTGGGAGCATCGGATAATCTGTCGCAGAATGAAATTATTTATATTAAAACCTTGCATTTAATAAGCAACGACATAATCATTTTTGGATCGGATGGTAAGGATGATATAAAACTTACGAATGGCACTCTTAATAACGACGAAACCTTAATACTTAGAATTATACAAGAATCGAATGGCGATCTACAAACTATTTTCGATAAAATATTAGATCTAGGAGAATTAACTGATGACATTTCTTTACTTAAAATTCATATCTTGGATAAAAAAGATTTAAGCATTACCAAAGAAGATAAGATATATTTTACTTCACTTAAAAAGAATTTTAAAGAAAATCCAGAGGAATACCTAAAACAAGTTTTGGAATTCCACGATAAATTTCCTCATTATTTACCTTGTATAAAGCTACTGATCGAACATTATACTTCGAAAAAGGATTTTAAAAATATTTATAAATATTGTTTAAAATATTTCGAAATAAAACCTTCTGAATATAATATTCTTTATTTGTTGTTTTTTTCGCTCTATAAACAAAACGAATTCCAAGAAGCTATTGAATATGGTGAACGATGTTATCTAAGAAATCCAACAAATGCAAACCTACTCGTACAATTAGCAGATTGTTATTATCAAACAAATCAGTTTTCGAGATCTGAGTATCTAATCGAGAACGCTTTAGATATAGAACCCGAAAACGAAAAAATTAAAGCTTTTATCAAAAAACTAAGAAATTTTTAATCCAGAGATTGAATCAACCATAGAATTTTTATCAATCAATTTAACCCATAAAAACGCTGTTCTTTAAAACGATAAAAACCATTTTCTTCTTCTTGTTTTAGTATCTCTGCCATTTCTGGGTTAAAAAATTTTAGCCTTAATCTATGAATCTCTTCTTGGGATGCTCCTCGTTTTATTAATGCTTCTCGTTCTATCATATATTTTTGACCAATCTCCCATCGCGTATCTCTTTCTTTATTTAGTTCTTCTAATCGTTTTACTGCATCTGGTTCCATTCCTAATGCTTTTCTTATCTGACTCAATGTTTTATATCGTTTTTCCGAATCCATATTTTGTAATTCTTTTTGAACAGAAGAAAGTTGCAAAAATGTTTCCGATACATCTAAATTTCTTTTAGAAAGAAAATCCTGCGTTTGTTCTCCATAAATCTGCTGGATGCTTGCTCTAAATTGTTGAACTTTATCGTTTATATCTCCACTGGATTGATCTATCTGTTTTAATGATTGTTTTAGTTCTTGTGCTTTTAATTCCCCTGCCCATATCTCTTTCGCAACATCTTCTCCAAAAATTTGATTTCTTTTACTCCATAGCATTTCTTGTCTTTCTTCTGGACTTAAACTATAAAGTTTATCTCTTTGGCTTTCTAACCATTTTTGATATTCGTTGTATTGTTCAAATTGTTTAAATATCTCATCTGCAAGATCCGGAAATGCGGCCTTTAACATAATATAAAGTTCTGTAACCCAACTGTCTGGATATTTCGCTTTTAAGGTTCGAATTAGATCTTCTATTAATCGAATCTGCACCCATTTATTGGTAATATTCTTTCCATAATGTTTTCTATACAATGCTACCATTTGTTCGAAGGTAAGATTTTCTGCATCATAATGGGGGCTTTCCTCTGGATTATCCACAATAGGAATACTTTTTAAAATATCTTCGTTGATTTTAGGTATCTTTGGTGGATTCTTTTTTACTTCTTCGATTTGTTTTTTTACAGGATCTTCTTTTGTTAAATAAAAGATACCAATAATTCCTACTACAATTATGGCTAAAATACTTATGATTATTTTGTTATTTTTCATATTTTCCCCCAAATAAAACCCTCTAAAAAGAGGGCTTTTATATTAATCATAATAAGCAATATAGTCTAGTATCGCAGCATAAAACTCCATTTCGTCAAACGTATCGGGTGGTACACCAATTACATCTAAATGGTCTTGTTGTACAATTACTGCTTTTGACGTCATTTGGGTAGAATTGGGGTAATTGATATTGGATACATAACCAGTATCGGAATATGTGTTAATTGTATCCATAATTCCACAACAATTCACTGTATACTTTAACCGATAACCCATTTGTTGAGAATTTATTCCTACTAAGCCATCATCGTCTAAATCGGTTCTTGTTCCATTACCCTTTCCCGCAGCTCCATCGTTATCGCAATCATCGTTACAATATCCATCTCAATCGATGTTATAAAACCCCTGTCTTAAAATAAACAATGCTGGGTTTACACTTAATCCAGTTTGTGCTGTTATTACAGATGCATATCGATAAGCATAAGAAGAACTGATAGGGTTATTTTGGTTGAATACCTTCATTCCTGTAATTTGACCATCTGTTGCAGAATAATCGTTGTATACTAATTGTTTCGCCGCTGCATATGGATCATTTCCAGAACGATAAACTACATTTCCGTAAATTTTTACTAATGCACTTATCACATCTGTAACGCCTGGACCTAAATCTAAAATATATTTTGCTATCGGTGAACCTCTATGTGGAGAAGATACACTAATCAATACTCTTACTACTGTATATCCTTTTCTTGCTCTAAGTTCTTTTGCTGCTTTTCGCGCATCAATTCCCCCTTGCGAATGCCCTACAATATTAATATAAGAAGAACCAGTCGCTGCCATATAGCTTTCGATCTGATTTGCTAATTGCCAACCTCTATATTCTGAATTATGAAACGGTTGTACTGCTGTTGCCTTCGCCTTTTGACCCGGATCAATATAAGAATTGCAGGTAACTTCTAAAAATTCATCGCAAGGATCTCCTACAAATGTTCCATAATCATCGCCCCAGTAATCATAACCAATATATCGTCAAAACCAGCCAATCCATGAGCAAAAACCACTGGATAAGTAGTCTTTGCTGCCCTTCCCCAAGCATTGGTACTAATGATTAATACCAACAAAATCAATAAACTCAATTTTCGCATAAAACACTCCTCTAAATGATACTTCTATATTTAATGGTTCTACATAAAACTATTTTTTTGACTGAAAAATCAAAATTTATTAATATTGTCCTAAAATGGACAAAATTCAATCTTTTTTGTTCTATTTTGGACAAGAGAAAAAATTCAGATGGCACAATTTTTAAAAAAATACAAGAATCATGCAAACATTGCTGCTAACGACATTGGTGCCATCACTTATTTTACTGAAATAAAATTATTAGACTTTGCAGGACTTGGAAACTACGAAGTCTTAAAACTAATAAAAACAGGCAATTTTAACAACGAAACAGCACAAAAACTTTTATTGGATTATAACGTCGAATTAATCATCGTGTATGAGCACTGGTTTAAAAACATTTCTTTCGAAAACGATTATTACAAAAAGATGGGAGAATGGAAAATCAAAAAAAATGTGGTCTGTGGTGGAGATACAGTAAGTTTTTATAGTAGAAAAGATGTGTTCAATTTGAACCTAGAACTATTTAAACATTATTCAGAGAAGGAATTACCCAAAGATGTTGTTTATAAAATTATAGAGTAATCAATTTTTTTTGATTTTTTTCATGATTCATTTATATAAATATTGCCAGCTAAATTCATCTTAGTTTTTTGGTTGATATGTTTTTATCCAATCGAATGAATTACATCACTCCATCAATGACCTTATCCATTACAGCTAAAGCAAATGAGCTTAAAGCACAAGGAAGAGATATTGTAGGATTTGGTGCAGGTGAACCAGATTTCGATACCCCAGAAAACATCAAAAATGCTGCTATCCAAGCGATAAAAGATGGTTTTACAAAATATACACCAGTAGGAGGAATACCAGAATTAAAAAAAGCTATCATAGAAAAATACGAAAAAGAATACCAGCTTTCATATAACATCAAACAAGTTGTAGTAAGTGTTGGTGGTAAGCAAGTCTTATTCAACCTATTTTTTGCTATAATAAACCCAGGGGACGAAGTAATAATTTTTTCTCCTTATTGGGTTTCTTACATAGATATTGTACAATTTGCAGAAGGTAAAGCAGTAGTGATTCCCACTAAAAACGAAAATCAATTTCTTCCAGAGATAGAAGATCTAAAAAAAGCGATTACACCAAAAACCAAAGCGATTATTATCAATTCTCCTTCGAATCCTACTGGTAGTTATTATCCAGAAGATCTACTAAAAGAAATTGCAAAAATATTAAAAGAACATCCGAACATAGTCATTGTAACAGATGATATTTACGAAAAACTATTGTATGATGGCATAACGTTTAAAAACATTCTTTCTGTGGATCCATCTTTAAAAAATCGAACTGTGATTGTAAATGGTGTAAGCAAAACTTATAGTATGACTGGTTGGCGAATCGGTTATGGATTAGGTCCAGAAGAAATTATCCAAGCGATGGATACAATACAAGGTCAAAGCACTTCTAACCCTACATCGATTGCTCAAAAGGCTGCATTAGAAGCTATAAGAGGCGATCAATCCTTTCTTGAACATTTTCGCAAAGTTTTTACCGAAAGAAGAGATTTGATTTTTAGAATCTTAGATTCTATCGATCATGTAAAAGTCTTTAAACCTTCCGGTGCTTTTTATATCTTTCCAGATTTATCCGCCATTTTTCTAATGGATAATTTCCAGAAACTAAAACAAAAAGACGAACCAAATTCTATAGCCTTTTCGAGGATTCTCTTAGAAAAATATAACGTTGCTGTAATACCTGGTATTGCATTTGGCGATGACAATTGTATTCGTCTTTCTTATGCTATAAACGAAGATCTAATTCGAAAAGGTGTGGAACGTATTGGTAATTTTATATACGATATAATTCGATAGATGAAGTTTGATCCATATTTAGAAGAATTTATAAAAAAACATTATAAAGATTCTTATACAATTGACAAAATAAGCGAAGAAGGTTCTAACAGAAGCTATTATCGAATTTCTTCTAATACAAAATCCATGGTTTTATGTATTACCTATCCTTTTTTAAAGGATCATGATGATTTTATCGTATTAACAGAATATTTAATCAAAAAAAATGCTAAAATTCCTAGAATGATTGACCTTTACCAAGAAAAGGGTTGGATTCTTCTAGAAGATGGTGGTAATTATTACCTTCAAGATATCATAAAAAATTTTGATAAAAATCATATTATAAAAATTTATCGATCGATTATTGATGAACTTATCTATTGGCATTCTTTTAGCGATATTCCACCAAACGTAAAAAACCGATTTTTTGATTTAGATAAATTCCAATTCGAAATCGACTTTTGTGTTGATAAAATAAAAAAAAATCATCTGCCTTTGCCACCCTTCGAATTCGAAGTTTTCTTAAAAGAAGCAATTGAATTCTTGTGCGAACAAAAAGAATATGTCTTTACTCATAGAGATTTTCATTCGCGAAACATTCTTTTTTATTCAGAAAAATCCGATTTTAAAATCATTGATTATCAAGATGCTCGAATGGGACTACGATGGTATGATCTTTCTTCTTTACTTTTTGACCCTTACGTAAAACTCAATTCTGACATAATTCTTAAACTTTTTGATTATTATTACGAATCATCGTCTCTACCCAAAAAACAAAAACACTTTTATTTAAACCTTTTTTATCTACAAGCATTACAACGTCTATTTAAAGCATTAGGAAGTTTTTTATACTTAGGGTTCGATTTAAACAAAAAACATTTTTTGAATTATATCATTCCCGATCTAGAACAAATGATTCTATTAAGTCAATTAGGAAGATTTCCCGATACAGTCTATTTATATTCGAATCAATTGTTAAACCATTTTCGTAGCCTACGAACCACCCATGAAAACTAAACAAGCAATGATTCTTGCAGCTGGCTTTGGTACACGAATGAAGGATTATACGAAAAATCAACCAAAGCCTTTGTTAAAAATAGCACAATATCCACTGTTGGTATATACATTGTTTTTATTGTATCAATTTAAAGTGGACAGTGTTGTCATAAATTTACACTATCAAAAAGATAAAATCAAAGATTTTTTAAAGAATTTTCCTTTTTTTCCCATCTATTTTTCCGAAGAAGAAAAAATTTTAGGAACAGCTGGTGGAATTGCTTATGCTATTTATCAAAACCTGCTTTCTTCTTATTTTTTGGTAATCAACCCCGATACAATCTTTTTTCCTAGTTTTAATCCCTTCGAAGACATACCTCTTTTGGAAAAATTTTTTATCGACCATTTATTATATATTCAAAAAAAAGACATAAAACATAAAAACGAAAGGGGATTCACTATATTAAAAGATATGAAGGAATATTTCGAATTGAATTTTACCTTACCGCAAGAACCCAACGAATATTTTTATACAGGACTTTCGATTTTCCATGAATCCTTTTTTGATTATTATAAAAGCGATGGTTCTTCTTTTAAAAAAGAATTGAGTGAATTGTTAAAACGACCGTTAGGAAAATTCTACCAAGGCATTCGCATCGATTGTGGCACAAAAGAAGATTACGAAGAGTTAAACGCAACCTATTCTACTCCATTAGAAATCATTCCCGAAAGAATGCACAAAGATTGGTTTACGTTCATTAAAGATTGGGGCATATGATATTAGAAATCTTTTTTCCTTTGTTATTTTATTTAAATACTTTACAAAATCAAAAAGAATTATACCAGAATAAAAAAACCTTTGAATTCTACAATCCCCAAGAACTCGAAACCACAGAAAAACAACTCCAGATAAAAAGTTTGGTTTCGGATATTACCCTAATGTATTTTCTTGGAAAAGATAAAGAAGCTTACAATAAAACCCAAGAGCTTGCTAAATACAAAGAAGCAGAATCTTATTACAACTATTTTTTAGCAGTTTGGGAATCTAAACAAGAAAATCATCTAAAAGCTCAGGTTCTTTTATCTCAAGCATTAAACTTAAATCCCGAACTCGATCCTGCTTGGAATCTATTAGGATATTTACAAAGCTTAGAAGGTGATTACACAAATGCGGTCGAATCTTTTAAAAAAGCGATTTCTTTATATCCTTATCATCCTGTATATCGTTATAATTTAGCAAGAACCTATTGGCTCTTACAAAAATATGATTTAGCATTAACAGAAATAAATACTTGCATTAATTTAAGAGATAATTTTCCCGATGCCTATTACCTTAAAGGGTTATTGATAGAAAATTCGAACCCAGAAGAAGCCATAAAAAACTATAACGAAGCATTAGAAAGAAATTTTACAGAGGAAGATTTTATCAAAAGGTTTTTATCGCTTTCTATCAAACACAATAAAAAAGAATCTATATTAAAAATTCTTAAAGCAACTGATAACGTAAACAATCAAGAATTAAACCTTATTAGGTTTGAGCTTTTTGTTCAGTACGGCGAAATCAACAAAGCCTTTACAGAATTTTCGAAAATCATGCTAAATGGTTTTTTTACCACAGAAGAGTTTCGAAATCATCAAAAAATATTAGAAAAAGCTTATATTTTTAGTTGTAATTACAAAAAAGAATTACAATCATTCTTACAAAAAAATTATAAAAATTTGCAAGAATATAAAATCAAATTGATCGAAAACATTCTAACTCAACCATGTAAAGCACCTCCCAAAGCAAAAGATCCTTTGATCAATCCAGCGCTTTGATAAATAGACTTTTTCTGTTTTTAGAAATAAATATATTTTGTTGTGGGTTTTCTTTTTTACTTAGATAATACAATTCTTTAAAAAGTTTGTCTTTGTCGTCTTCGTTGGGTTCGTCAAGTTTATAACCATATTTTCTGTATCTACCAGTAATGGGGTAAATTTCGATACCTAAAAATTTTTTTGTATTTGGATCAAAATGAAACACAGCAACAATATTTTCGTCTTGAAGATAATGAGCAGAACCAAAAAGAAAATTCCCAAGAGAATAAACTACTGCACTATTAGAATAAACCTCTATCCCTTGTGGAATATGGGGATGATGTCCCACGATAAAATTTACTCCTCGTTTAAAAAGTTGTTGGGTGAGGTTTTTTTGTTCTTTGGAAATAAAAGGATTGTATTCTTGTCCCCAATGAATCGATAAAAAAATATAATCGACGGATTTTTTGGTCTTACTAATTTCTTGTAGTAGCATTGGGTTTAAATTCGCGATACCAGGTTTATTTACATCAGCATAATCTTCTTTTGGATTGATCAAAGAAACAGAAAAAAAAGCAAGTTTGATGTTCTTAATTTCTGCTATATAAGGCTTTATTGATTCTTGTAGGTTTAAACCAGCACCAATTGTGGGTATTTCGTATTTCTTAAACCAATCCAGCATTTCTTTTAAACCTTCGTCTTTTAAATCGTATGTGTGATTGTTTCCTAAGATTGCTAAATTGAGTTTTAATTCTTTAAGGACTTGTAGGTTTTCTGGATCTGATTGAAATACATAATTTTTTTTGTTTTTCGATTTACCATTGTAGGATATCACTGTTTCTATGTTTAATGCTCGAAAATCAAACCGAGAAAAAAAGGGAAGAATTTTTGTAACAGGCGATGTTAGTCCCTCTTTTTTTTGTAATTCGCTGATTCCCCAAACAAAATGGGTATCTCCGCCAAAAGCAATGGTAAGTGTATCCAATGGAAGCTGAATCGATTCAACTTGATCAGAAAAAAGAATTGTGTTCCAGAAAAACAAGGGTGGTATTACAAAGCGTAAAAGCTTCATAATACCTGATTTTTTTTAAGAGAGATTAAAACAATATTTTTTATTCTTTGGTAAAATCTTTTGATGGGGGAACTTTTAAAGGATCTTTTTTAATGTTTCTTTTTAAAACAGTTTCTTCGCCAGATTGTATTTTCTGTACAATTTTTTTCTCTTGTTTAGATACAGTTTCTTCTAATTTTTCTTCGTAGTTAGATTCTAACCCAATATCCTTATAAGAACTGGAATTTTTTAGCTCTTGCACAAAACTTACAAATTCTTGCACATTCCCTTTATCTTGTGCTGCCAATTGTTTTAACATTTCTAAAGATTCTTTCGATAGAGGTCGAATTTTTTGTTTGGTTAAATCCATTTGTTTTTGGATGGTAATCTCGCCAGCTTTATCCAATACCATAGAATTACCTTTTTTGTCTCTGATTTCTATACTTCCATGAACCAATGCCACAGTCGTATTTTGATCTTTATCCACTTTTGTTATAAAGCTTGTACCTCGAACAGCAGCAACAGTAGTTGGTGTAACAACAGAATAATTTTCGTTCGCGTTTAGTTTTTTAAGATGGGTAATTACCGTTCCAGAGTCTTGTTTGAGTTCTATATTTTCTTCGCTAAGAGTTTTTAATTCAACACGAGCATTTTCGCCAATACGAATAATTCCCTTATTCTTTAAAATAATGTCCACAGTTGCATCATCTTTTGTTAAGATAATATCGTTCATTTCTAATACATCGTTGATTTGAGCACTCTTTTGTGTATTTTCTTTTTGGAGAATCGCCTCACCCTTAATATATTGAATTCGTGCTATAATGTTTTTCTCTGGTTGTTTTTGAATTTGTCTTTCTTCTTTACAATTTGCCAATCCCATTAAGATCATTAATAGGATTAATAATGGTTGCTTTTTCATAATATCTCCTTGAATTATATATGTTTATAATAATTTGCTTCAAATAAACAAAAAGCTTGATTTTGTCAATACATTAATACATAAAAAAATTTACAGTAATGACTTTTTTAAATGATATTATTTTTTTATTTTATAGCATATAATATTAAATTTTTCTTGCAAAATTCTTCTCTATTTACAATAATATTATGTTAAATATGGATTTAAATCAAAGTTCATCATTGCTATTTTTTTGATAAAGATGAAAATATTTACTTGTTGATGTTCATTCTTGATCCCCTACTTCTGATTGGAATTATCTTTTTATTTTGGAGCAAACCATTAAAAGAAATTTTAATTCATCGAACAAGAGAGTTTTATTATTATATTTTTTATGGTTCTATTCCCGTCTTCTTTGCAACATTATTTTTTATCTATTTAGTGTATTTCGAAAATCCAACATTATCATACGAACTAAAAAATATCCGAATCCAAGTACCTCTTAAAACAGTCGATCTTATCGATCATAGAGGAGAGATCATTAATTTTAATAAATTTAAAAGTAAAGTTCTTATAATAACATCTTTTTATTCTCATTGCGAAGCCATGTGTCCATTGATTTTAAGACAAGTAAGAGATATATCCAATCAAATAAAAGATAAATCACAAATAAAGATTTTTGCAATCACAATGGATCCAGAAAGAGATACTCCACAACAACTCGATATTACTGCCAAAAGTTATAAAATGGATGAACCATATTATCATTTCTTAACTGGAGATAAA
>Ga0308397_1001715_pt1 | contig 11875 bp, 12 predicted proteins | sample Hotspr20SampleT8_FD_202356 | JGI IMG/M metagenome (GOLD analysis project Ga0308397, IMG submission 202356) | Hot spring phototrophic mat microbial communities from Mushroom Spring, Yellowstone National Park, Wyoming, United States - 20051001_T8 ...
AACCCATTTCATCTTTTCAGATATATGCTCTATAACATACCTTACTCTACCTATTATAGTCTCTTTATTCTTTATTGGAGAAAACAGTTTAAGATATGTTTGGATAAGCTCATCAAGCTCAGACTCATAATAATTAAAATACTGTTTTATCTCTTTTAACCTTTCACTCTCTCTCCTTAATAATGCCCTGTCTTCAATACTCCTTAGATAAGAATATAATTTTTTAAGTGATTGATATTCAATCAATTGATTAACAAGGCTCTTCCTTGGGTCTTCTATTAATTCATCGTCTTCAAGTGTCTGAACAGAGGGAACAAGATAATAAGTCTTTAAATACAAAAGATAACCAGCCATATATATAAACTCAGAGAGCTTATTATGATCAATATCTTTATAATATTCTACATATTTTAAAAAGTCCTCAGTGATCAAAGAGACAGATATCTCGTTTATATCAAGTTCTCTCTCTTTTATAAGGTGCAACATAAGGTCTAACGGACCTTCAAAAAATGGTAATTTAACTTTATATTCCATAAGAAAACCTTTTTAAAAAATATTTATTCAGATACTTTAAACTTAATATCATCTTTATCTTTTTTAAGAACAATATAAAACTCACTATCAGTCTTAAATAAAACAAAAAAGTTTATAAAGAACATGCTTTTGCCTGGTTTATATCCCCAGTTATAAATTATAATCTTTGCATCGTTGTAAACCCTGCCTATTAGAGATATATAATTATTAGACTCAATACCAATATCTATAATATCAATAGTATCAGAGAAATAAGAAAACTCTAGTATATAAAAACTGTCTTTTCTATTTTTTTTAATAAGATTAAGCCCTCTCTTAAAGTCTTTTGGGTTATAGACTAAAGATATTCTATAATTATTGTCAAAAAACTTACCTGAGCCAAAAGGTTCAGAAAAAGTCCTTATAATAAATCCTGTATTCTCATTTATCTTAAGATCTCTTTTAAAAGAATTATACCCAATTATAACCTTTTTAGGCAAAAACAATTTAAAAGACTCTCCCAATAACCTGTTTTTTTCAGTCTCAGAGTTTATCAGAAAATCATTTTCTATTATCTTATCCTTATACTTTAATCTATTATCAATAGGAAAAATAATTTTTTCAGCTCTTAAAAAATACCTTAACTTTTTATTAGTATACCTTTCTTCAGTAACAAAACCAACAGAGTTAACACCTTCTTTTTTCTTTATCCAGATTATATAATAATTATCCATTTCCTGTACAAAAATATCTTCCCTATTAAGCTTGCCATCAAATAAATCTCTTTTCTGAGTATTTACATCCTCATCCTTCTTTTCTTTAGTCTCTTTATCTTTGGCCTCTTCTTTTACATCCTCTTTTTTAATATTTTCTTTGCTCTCAATCTCCTCTTTAACTTCTTTTTCAATTTGATCTATAGTTTTTATCTCAATTAGACGGCTATCATCTGAGAAAACAAATAAAGGAATAATCAAAAAAGACATAAAAAATAATTTTTTCATAAACAACCTTCCTCTATTTTTTTTATCTTATCAACTCTTTTTTGATGCCTACCACCCTCAAACTCGGTATTAAGCCATATGTCAATATATCTCTTTGCAAGGTCAATGGTTGTAAGTCTTCCCCCAAGCACCAGGACATTAGTGTCATTATGCCTTCTGCTATATTCAGCCACATACTCATTAAAACAAAGAACAGCCCTCACTCCATCAACTTTATTTGCAACAATACTTGCACCAACACCTGATCCACATATAACTATAGCTCTATTCAATTTTTTATCTCTTATGTCAAGACAAGGTTTAACTATCCAGTCTGGATAATCAGTAGAATCTTGACTATAACATCCATAATCTATAACATCAAAGTCAATGGACTTTAAATAATCAATAACAAGACTCTTAAGCTCAAAACCAGCATGATCACTTGCAATTCCTATTTTTTTATCCATAAAAAACTCCATTATTTATTAAAATTATAAAACAAGACTTAAAATTACAAACCTAAATATGCTTTTTGAATAAAATTATCGATAATAAGTTCTTTTGACAATCCAGTCCTTACAATAACCCCTGTTTCAATAACATATGTCCTGTTTGATATCTCCATAGACATCTTTGCATTTTGTTCAACAATCAAAATAGGGACATTATATTCTTTATTTATTTTTTTTATGACACTGAATATATTTTTAACAACTATTGGGGCAAGTCCTAGAGATGGCTCATCAAGCAAAAGTATCTTTGGAGAAGCAACTATACCCCTTCCTATTGCAAGCATCTGTTGCTCACCACCTGATAGAGTACTAGCCTTTTGTTTAATCCTATCTTTTAGCCTTGGGAAAATACTAAATACCAGGTCTATATTATTTTTTAAAGTCTTTTTATCTATATTATAACCACCAATTTCAAGGTTTTCAATAACACTAAGTTTTGGAAAAACTCCCCTACCCTCTGGAACATGTATAATCCCAAGTCTTGTTCTTTCATAAGCCTTCATAGAACTTATATTTTGATCCAGAAAAAATATATTTCCCTCACTTTTTAAAAGTCCTGATATAGCCTTTAGAGTTGTAGTCTTACCTGCACCATTTGACCCTATTATACTTACTATTTCTCCTTCTTTAACCTCAAAAGAAATGCCTTTTACAGCCATTATTTTTCCATAATAAACCTTAAGACCCTCTATCCTTAACATTAAGCCTCTCCAAGATATGCTTCAATAACTTTTTTATTGTTCCTTATATCTTCAGGTGTGCCTTCTGCTATTATTTTACCATAATCTAAAACAACTATTCTTGGACATAAGTTCATTATAAACTTCATATCATGCTCTATAAGTATTATAGATATATCAAAATTATCCATAATCCATTTTATAAGTTCCATAAGTTCATTGGTCTCTTTTTCATTCATACCAGCAGCAGGCTCATCAAGGAGTAATATCTTCGGTTCTGTTGCAAGTGCTCTTGCTATTTCAAGTTTACGTTGCTTTCCATATGGCAGAGAGATTGAAATTTTATCTTTATCATCATAGAGATCAAAAATCTTAAGAAACTCTTCTGTCTTTGATCTAATCTCCTCTTCATAATACCTATTCTTTTTTGAAAATAATTTGCTAAATCTTTCTCCCTTCCTACTAGCCAAACCTAACCTTACATTATCATAAACAGTAAGACTTAAAAAAAGCCTTATGTTCTGAAAAGTTCTTGAAACTCCAGTCATATTTATCTTATATGGTTCAAGACCTGTAATATCCTTACCCTCAAGATATATTTTACCCTTGGTAGGCTTATAAAAACCTGTAACTACATTGAAAACAGTTGTCTTTCCAGCACCATTAGGACCAATAAGCCCAACAATTTCTCTATGACTAACATCAATACTAAATGAGTCTACAGCCTTTAAGCCATCAAAACTAACTGTAATCTCTTCTACATTTAACAGTTTAAAGTCTTTTTTAAGTATTTTTACTTCATCTTGCGTTATCATATCTCTTTCTTAAAAACTTTATTTAAAATTTTATTTAAATCAAAATCTTTAATACCAATACCTAAGGGTCTAAATATCATTATAAATATGAGAGTAACAGAATAGAACAGTACCTGAAAAGAAGAAACTCCAGGGATAATCTTTATTATCTGTAGCAATAGTGTCAAAGATACTGCCCCAATTATTGAGCCTAATACACTACCTAAACCGCCAAAAACAATCATCAACAAAACTAATATACCTTCAAGAAAACTAAAGTCTTTAGGTATAGCATAAAACCTATCATACATAACAAAAAGTACACCCGCAAAACCAGCAAAAGTAGAGCCTATAACAAAAGATAAAGTTTTATATTTAGAAATATCAATACCAATAGACTCTGAAGCAAGTTCATCATCTCTTATAGCAAAAAACTTTAGACCATATGATGACCTCATTATTTTTAGAATAAATAATAGTGTAAAGACTACAAAAATATAAACCCAGACTATATTTGTACTAAATAAAGGCTCTTTGTTTCCAAGTCTTATATAAAGACTATAACCCTTTGCACCACCAACAAATTCAAAGTTTTCCATCAATACCTTAAAAACCTCATTAAAACCTAAAGTTGCAACTGCAAGATAATCACCTTTCAACCTCAAAACAGGAAAAGAAAGGATAAAAGAAAAAAAACCAGCTATAAAACCAGAAATAATTATTATCAAAAAGAAAACTATAAAACCAGGAATATAATTTACAATACCCAATATATGGGCATAATAAGAGAGAATAAGCCCTGAATATCCACCTATACCAAAAAAAGCATAGTGCCCCAAAGACAATATACCTGTTATCCCAACTATAAAATTAAGACTTACAGCAAGTATTATCATAATCCCAATATTGACAAGAATATTCTCTAAAAAAATCATACCTTTTCCCTCGAGCTCTTCAAGAATAAACCTGATGGCTTGATAAGCAGCACAATTATAAGCAGTACAAAAGAGAAAGCATCTTTTAGAAAACTTAGCCCAATGACTACACTAATAGTCTCAACAAAGCCTATTATCAAACCGCCAAAGACTGCCCCACCTATACTCCCAATACCGCCAACAACAGCAGCAATAAAAGCCTTTAGTCCTGGCATAAGTCCCATAAAATTGTATACCTGATTCTTATCCAAACCCTCAAGAAAACCTGCAATACCTGCCAATGCACCCCCTAAACCAAAAGTGAAAACTATCACACTATCAGGATTTATACCCATAAGACTTGCTATATCCTTACTAAAAGCAACACTTCTCATGGCCTTGCCTATCTTTGTTTTGTAGACTATAAACAATAATAAAAAAAGTAAAACTATTGTAATAACGATTATCAGGAATTTTGTCATTGGGATATACAAGTGGCCAATATTAAAAAACTTATTGTCAAACACATTCTTATCACCAAGACCAATAAGGTCAGCACCTGGGAACAAGAATATCACATTCTGAAAAAACAAAGAAAAACTTATTGCAGTAATAAGAGCAGAAAGCCTACCTGCATTTTTTTCCCTAAGAGGTCTATAACCTATCCTTTCAACAAGTATTGACACAAGTGAACCTGCTATCATAGAGATAAATATAGAAATATACCAAGGAAGGCCATACAGTAGAGAAACTATCCCAGCATAACCACCAATCATAAAAAACTCACCATGAGCAAAATTGATAAGATTTATTATACCATACACCATAGAATACCCTAATGCTATCATTGAATAGGTAAAACCTAGTGTAAGAGCATTTATAAACTGTTCCACAAATATTCCTCAATTATCAAAATAAAATAGTTAAATTGTAGTTATTAAAAATAATATTTTAAAATTTTAAAAAACAAAATTTTATATAGAACATAATAGAATATATGAAAAAAATATTACTAATACAACCACCAATTGAAGACTTCTATATAACATCAATAAGGAGACAACCATTAGGACTATTATACCTATCCTCATATGTAGAAAAAATAGGATGGAAACCAACACTCTTAAACTGCCATTCAGCAAAAAGAAAAATAATGCCTCTGCCTCAAGAGTTTAAATACTTAGAAAATTATATAAAAAATAAAACATTTCCCTTTCCTTATTACGCTCACTGGGGCAAGTCATGGGAAGAAATAGAAAGAAATATAAAATATGCTGATGTTGATATTTTTGCTACATCATCAATGTTTACAACATACTATCAAGAAACAGACAGAATAATAGATATGATAAGAAAGTATCATAAAAAACCCATAATAGTTGGTGGACACCATGCTTCATTATATCCTGATTACTACACAAAAGAAAAAAGAGTAGACTTTGTAATAAAGGGAGAGGGAGAAATACCACTTTTACGTGTATTAAAATATATTGAGACCAAGGATATAAACTTTTTATATGATGAAAACATAATAAGCTTTATAGAGACAAAGAATAATACTCCACTAAGTCTTGAAATTGATGAAACAGTAATACCAAAAAGAGAATTACTTAAAGAGAAAGACTTCAAGTTTTATAAAAATAAGAGAATTACTTCAATAATATTCTCAAGGGGATGCCCTAACAGATGCAAGTTCTGCACATCAAAAATAGTATTTAAGGACTATAAGAAAAGAAGCATAAACAGTTTATTATATGAGATAGAAAAGTGTATAAGAGAACTTAACATAAGTGTTTTTAATTTTGAGGATGACAACATATTTGCTGATCGAGAAACAACAAAAGAATTTTTGGACAACTTAGTAAAAATAAAAGAAAAATACAACGTTGAGTTTACTGCAATGAATGGTATATCTATAGAAAAATTGGATAAAGAATCAATAGAACTTATGAAAAGAGGATTTAATGAAATAAATATCTCACTTGTAAGTTTGTATCATAATACACAAGCAGAATATAACAGACCCTTCTATACTGTAGACATTGAAAACATAATAAAACATGCCTATAAAATAGGACTTAAAATCAGATTATACTTCATATTGGGACTTCCAGGCCAGACAAAAAAAGAGGTAATAGAAATAAAAAACTTTTTCAAAAGTACCAATATAAAAATATTTCCATCTGTATATTATGACCTTTTTAACAAAACTAAAGAAGAGTGGAAAATCCAAAGGTCAAGTGCATTCCCAAACGAGACAAAAGAACTTTCAAGAGAAGATATGATAAATATTTTCAACACTTTTATAAAAGAGTATTAGTGTTTTTATATTCACTTAGGATTACAAAAAACTCAAGGCTTTTTGAAACAAAAATTTAAAAAATTAAATTTTAAAACAATAAAAACTTTTTTAAGGAGCATGCCATGAGTTGTAGATGTACATATCCTGGGTGCCAAAGACATGGTAACTGCAAAGAATGTTTATCATACCATAGAGAAAGAGGAGAGTTTCCAGCATGTTTCTTTACTCCAGAGGGTGAAAAAACATATGATAGGAGTTGGGAAAGTCTACAAAAATATTATAGGTTTTTAAAAAAATAAAGTCAATTCTTTTAGATAAGCCTTCTTAATTTCATAAATATCATAAATAATCTTATAAAAAGATAAAATACTAAATCATTTGTTTTTAAAAAGTTTTTGTTATTATTTTAATTAATAAGTTATATTTTTTACAAAAGGGAGATATGAATATGAGATATATAAAAACTATTTTTATTTTTTTGTTTTTTACTGTTTCTTCCTGTAAGTTTGGGGGTGATGTATGTTTAATACCTATGGAGATAGTGATGGTATCAGGTGGAGATTCTCATACTTTCATACTTGGAAGAGATGGAACAGTATGGGCTACAGGGTCGAATAGCAGTGGGCAATTAGGCACTGGAGATAGTAATAACAGGAATGTATTTACCAAGGTAGCAAGTGGTGTTAAGATGATAGCAGCAGGAGCTAATCACTCACTTATACTAAAAGAAGATGGTACAGTATGGGGTACAGGGATAAATAATGAGGGGCAATTAGGTACTGGGGATAATATTGACAAGAATTTATTTACCAAGGTAGCAAGTAATGTTAAGATGATAGCAGCAGGAGCTAATCACTCACTTATACTAAAAGAAGATGGTACAGTATGGGCTACAGGGTATAACTTCTATGGACAATTAGGGACTGGAAATTATACTAACAGGAATGTATTTACCAAAGTAGCAAGTAATGTTAAGATGATAACAGCAGGGAATCAACACTCACTTATACTAAAAGAAGATGGAATAGTATTGGTAACAGGGGGGAATGACTGGGGACAATTAGGGAATGGAGGTAATACTGACAGGAATGTATTTATCAAGGTAGCAAGTGGTGTAAAGATGATAGCAGCAGGAGCTAATCACTCACTTATACTAAAAGAAGATGGTACAGTATGGGGTACAGGGATAAATAATGAGGGGCAATTAGGTACTGGGGATAATATTGACAAGAATTTATTTACCAAGGTAGCAAGTAATGTTAAGATTATAGCAGCAGGAGCTAATCACTCACTTATACTAAAAGAAGATGGTACAGTATGGGCTACAGGGTATAACTTCTATGGACAATTAGGGACTGGAGAGTCTGGAGCAGATACTGACAGGAATTTATTTACCAAGGTAGCAAGTGGTGTTAAGATGATAGCAGTAGGAGGTAATCACTCACTTGTACTAAAAGAGGATGGGATAGTATTAGTAACAGGGTCGAATAGCTATGGACAATTAGGGAATGGGTCTACTGGAGGTTCTATTAATGTATTTACCAAAATAGACAATAAGACTTTTAGTTGTGAGTAAGAAAAAACAAGAAAGAATATTTTGATTGTTTTAGATAAGCCTTCTTAATTTCATAAATATCATAAATAATCTTTAAGAAAATATTAAATAATTTAAATACTTAAGCAATTTAATTTGATTTCTATTAAATTATTTAGCAATCCAAAAAATAATCTAAAAATATACTTTTAAATAAAAAAAAATTACTTAAAAAATTTTTTCAAAAATTTTATGCTATAAATTATTTATCTGTTTTTAAGTGCCTTTACATTCTAAAATCTATCTAAAATAAATACCTTTATTTCTTTCTTAACAAGATCTTTAAACTTTAAAGCATCTTCCTTAGTTCCAACAACACTACCCCAGTGCATAGGTATTGCAACCTCTGGTTTTATAGTATTGACAAGGGAAGCAGCCTCACTACTATTCATAGTATAAGTACCACCAACAGGAACCAAAACAATATCTGCCTTAACAGACTTCATCTCATCAATAAACTCAGAGTCTCCAGTATGATATATTTTCTTGTTGTTCAGTTCTATAATATACCCAACCCATTTGTTTGACTTTGGATGAAACTGTTTCTCCTTATTGTAAGCAGGTACTGTTTTAAACTTCAATTTAAAGTTACCTATATCAACACTTTTTTCTTCAAGTGGAACAACCTTTAAAACATTTTTAGACACTTTTATGTCTTGAGGTCCAACAATTATAGTTTTTTCCTTTGATATAACTTTTATATCATTCGGTGAAAAATGGTCATAGTGAGTATGAGTTATAAATATAACATCAGCCTTGGGATAGTCTTTTGAAGCATCTATGTTGTAAGGGTCTATATATATAACTATTTCTTCACTATTTTTTACATCTATAGGGAATTTAATAAGGAAAGATGCATGCCCAAGCCAATATATAAAAATACCAGCGATTTCCATATAATCACCTATTTTTCAATACTTTTTAATACCCTGTCAAGTTTATCAGAAATTTCGTTCATCTTAGCCTCAAGAAGTGTAACCTTATATAAAGCCCTCTCTATCTCCTCTTTAGTAGGTAAATGTAGGTTTTTTAGGCTCTGAGTTATAACTTTGTCAAAATATGTTTTCATATCAAGCATACTGTCTCTAAATCTTGACAATGCTTTTATATATTTATCATCTTGAGTAAGTTTTTGTAAAAACTGTCCTGTTGCTTCTTCAAAATGTTTCAGCATTTCTGTAAATACATTAGTTTCTTGAATTATAGACTCTTTTTTATTATTTTCCATCAATTCCCCCTAAAACAATTTTTATTATTTTTGACATAAATTAAAATAATAAAAAATTATTTTTTTATCAATAGTTTTTTAAAAAATAAAACATTTTTTAAGTGTTTAAACCAACCTTTGACTTTTTAGTCTTCACCTCAAGAGCCTTTTTTATAGAAAGACTTACTCTTTCTCTTGCCCTTTCTATATCAATTATCATAAAATCAACTATATCCCCAACACTCAAAACCTCTAATGGATGAGAAATGTAGGAATCTGATATCTCACTTATATGAACAAGTGCATCATTCTTTATTCCTATATCAACAAAAGCCCCAAAGTCAACAACATTCCTTACTATACCCTGAATTATCATTCCTATTTTAAGGTCATCAATTGTCAATATATCTTCTCTCAATATTGGTCTTGGTACATCATCCCTTGGGTCAAGGTTAGGTTTTTCCAATGCTGTAATAACTTCTTGTATTGTAATACTACCTACTTTAAACCTTTGAGATATTTCTTTCTTTATAGAATCATTTATAACTATCTTATTACCATTTTTATATTTTAAAAGTTCTCTTGCAAGTTCATAGTTCTCAGGGTGAACCCACGTATTATCTAATGGTTCAATACCAGTGTCAATTTTTAAAAATCCTGCTGCCTGTTCAAATGTTTTTTCACCAAAACCTTTTATGCTCTTAAGTTCTTCCCTTGTCTTAAAACCTCCCTTCATCTGTCTATATAAAACTATCTTCTTAGCCAATGCAGGTGTTATACCAGAAACATATTTTAATAAAGAAAATGATGCAGTATTAAGATTAACTCCTATTTGATTAACACAGTCTTGGACAACCTTATCAAGTTCTTCACTAAGTCTTTTCTGGTCAACATCATGCTGATATTGCCCAACACCAAGAGACTTTGGGTCTATCTTAACAAGTTCAGAAATAGGGTCCTGAAGCCTTCTTGCAATAGATATTGCCCCCCTTATTGTAAGGTCAAGGTCTGGAAACTCTTCTCTTGCAACATCACTTGCTGAATAGACAGATGCACCTGTCTCTGGAACTATTGTGTACTTAATACCTAAATTATATTCATTTATTGCATATGCTACAACCTTTTCAACATCTCTAAAACCAGTACCATTACCTATTGCAATAACATCAACTTTATGTTCTTTTACAAGTTTAACTATAGTCTCTATACAAGAATTGCTCTCCTGAAAAATAACAGAATATCCAATAAAGTCTCCATTCTTGTTAACTATTGCTATTTTAGAGCCTGTTCTTATACCAGGGTCAATTCCCATAACTGTATAACCTTTAAGAGGTGGTTGCATAAGTAGTTTCTTTAAATTCTTTGAAAATACTTTTATAGCCTGCTCCTCTGCCTTCTCAGTCAATATGTTTCTAACTTCTCTCTCTATTGAAGATTTTATAAGCCTTTTATAACCCTCTTCAACAGCCCTCTCAACATAGGGATTAGGCTCAATTATAAAATAGTCTTTTATGTTTGTAAGTATATAATCATCAGGAAAATCTATCTTAACCTGAAGTTCATCCTCTCTCTCTCCTATATTTATAGCAAGTACTCTATGAGGTTTTATCTTTGAAACAGGCTCCTTATAGTTTTCATACATTTTATAATCACTGTTTTCTTTCATATTCTTAGCCTTAGTTATTACAATACCCTGTTCTAAAACAGTTTCCCTAACAAACTTTCTTATTTGAGCATCTTCTGAGACAATCTCAGCAACTATATCAATAGCACCCTCTATTGCCTCTTCCCTACTATTAACTCCTTTTTCTGGATTTATAAAAGGATCAACATATTTATCAGGATCAGGATAGTCCATTATATACTTGGCAAGGTCTTCTAACCCCTTTTCTTTAGCAATAGTGGCTCTTGTCCTCTTTTTCGGTCTATAAGGCAAATAAATATCTTCCAATTCCTGCAATTTGTCAGTATTAAGTATTTTCTCTCTAAGTTCATCAGTCATTTTGCCCTGTTTTTCAATAGAATCAATTATTGTCTTTCTTCTTTCCTCAAGCATTTTATAGTAATTCAATAAAGACTCAATCCTTCTTATCTCAACCTCATCCAAAGAACCAGTCATTTCCTTTCTATACCTTGCTATAAAAGGTACAGTATTTCCATCCTCTAATAATCTTACTGTTGCAATAACTTGAATAGGCCTTAATTTTGTTTCATCAACTATTTTTTTTATTATCTTTTCATCAATCATATAATACACCCCAATAATATTTGAGTTTTAAAAACAAGTCTATAAATTTAATTAACAATGAGGGTCAAATATGATAATTAAATGCAAGGCTGTACCAAAAAGTAAAGACAATAAGGTAAGTTGGTATG
>Ga0308397_1001737_pt1 | contig 11781 bp, 8 predicted proteins | sample Hotspr20SampleT8_FD_202356 | JGI IMG/M metagenome (GOLD analysis project Ga0308397, IMG submission 202356) | Hot spring phototrophic mat microbial communities from Mushroom Spring, Yellowstone National Park, Wyoming, United States - 20051001_T8 ...
CAAAGAAAAAAATTTTTAAAGTTGAAAAATGAAATTCAGGAATATGAAAAGCAAAATAAATGATAACGTCGTTAAATTAAATTTAAGGCGAATATCAAAAGCTTTAAAGAATTCTCCGGAAATTCTTATGGAGTCTAAGTTTAAGATAGCCTCTTCTCTTATTTTATTAACTAAAATAAAAGATGAATATTTTGTCATTCTTGAAAAAAGAGCTAAAAAAATTCGACAAGGCGGCGAAATATCTTTGCCAGGAGGAATATTCGATCCAAAAAAAGATAATAATTTTTTAACGACAGCTTTGCGAGAAACGGAAGAAGAATTGGGAATTGATAAAAGTAAAATAAAAACTTTGGGAAAGAATTCGATATTTATCGCTCCAAATGGAATTATAATTCATACGTTTGTTGGTTTTATAAATTATTCAGACGCTAAAAATTCAGCGTTTAATAAAAAGGAAGTTGAAGATATTTTTTTTGCCCCTTTAGTTTTTTTTAAATATCAAAATCCAAAAAAATATTATGCGGCGCTTAAAATTCATTCTTCGTTAAAAGAAGATAATGGCGAAGATAGAGTATTATTCCCGGCAAAAAAATTAGGTTTGCCAGAAAGATATTGGGAAAGCTGGGGAGAAGGAAAATATGAAATATTGCTTTATAAATATAACGACGAATTTATTTGGGGAATAACCGCTAAAATTTTAAAAAATTTTGTTTCTAAAATTTTTGATTAAGAAATTTGTTGTCGCTTAATTTTATAAAAAGATCAAAATATGAGAGGAAAAGTCGTATTATTTGCTTTTATTTTATTAGAATATTCTTTATCACATTCTCAAGAGATTTTGAACATAGGAAAGTTTTCATGAAAGTTTTTCGGCGATTTTTTTTATAATATTTCGCGCGATACGGGGATTGTAAATGTTAAAAATGCCGCTTTATGCGATAAAAAGAATTTAAATGGATTTATTGCAAGAAGAATTAATTTTGGTTATGATTAAAATATTTCTGAAATGTTTTCGGCTCGATTTAAAATCGAAACCGATAATAAATCAACCTTAAAAGACGATAGAATCGGATTTTACCTAAAAGACGCTTATTTGATTGTCTTAAGCGTATATGATAGAATTGACGCTATAATTGGAATACAACCTACAATGGCTTTTGAAGTTTCTGAATCTATTTGGGGGAATAGATTTGTCGAAAAAACAATTATGGGTTTAAGAGGAATACAATCGTCAAGAGATTTTGGAGTTTCTTTGAAAACGAGAATCGATCATGCTGGAAATTATAAATTTTGTCTCATGTATGGAAACAATAGCGGCTTGAAGAATGAATTTGAAATGAATTTGCTAGGTATAAAAGTTATTCGATTCTTTTTTTTTATGTCGCTTTTGAAGAATTTAAGCTTATCCTTGTTTGCTAATTATTCAGACGCTAAAAAAATTTACAATTCTTATTCCGGATCGTTTGTTAAAAATAATACGTCTACTTCTGCTTTCTTTATTGGATATAAAGAAAGAAATAATTACTCGTTAGGATTTGAAAGATTTTTATCTCTGAAACAGAATGATTTTCGAAAAAATGGAAAATTACAAAATAGATTTCTTTTTGGCATATCAACTTTTTGCGAATATTTTATCTTTAAAAATTTATCTCTGTTTCTTCGGGCTGATTATTTTGATCTCAATATTAACAAAACAAGCAAAAGCGATTCAAGGTATTTTTATGTCGCTGGATGTAAATATATAGCCGACGAAAAAGTTTTTTTTAGCGTTAATGCTTTAGCTGAGACGTATGAAAAAATTCAAAATAGATGAAAAATAGATCCTTCGATAACGCCGCGTTTTACATTTTTTTACGCGTTCTAAGAATTATCGTCAGGCGAGTTGATCGCCGATTTTTTTAAATTTATATCTAAAAGCTTTTAGAAAAGTATTTTGAAAAAATTTAATACGCTTTTTTTAAATTAAATTTGTTTTGAGGAACAAGCCTTGAATATTTAATTTTCAACAAATCGTATTTGAATATATTTATCTATTTCATAAAAATTAATTGTCGCTTCTTTGATATATTTTAATTCAATTGTATTAATAACTTATAATTTTATACTAGAAAGCGCTTCAAAGGTAAAGAAGATGGACTGGCTTTATTTTTTTGATGAAATTGTATATTTTGGAAATATAAGCGAATAAAAGACTTTGATTTCCGCTAAATCGAAAATTCAAAATAAATCAAAAAGAGTTTAATAAATATATTAAAACAACTTTCATAAAACTATACTTTATATAAGAAATTGTGAAAATAAAAAATATTTGTTTAAAACTTTATTACTCCTCTAAGGTCTAAATATTTTCAAACTTTTATAAAAACTAAAAGAGGTAAAAGATGAAAAAATTTTTAATGATATTTTTTGCGTTTTTTTCAGTTAGAATATTTTCTCAAATTGTTGTCGAGGAAAATTATTATAATCGAAACATTTTTTTTCCAGCCTCTGGCGGCTCGATGAAATATGGTTTGTATGGCTATGATAATCCAGCTTTATTAAGTTCGTTTAATAAGTTTGATTTATATATCTCAGGATATCAGTTTAAAAAAGATTCGGTTAAGTATCAAAAGTATGGAGCGTTCGCAGGATTAGGAGCGACAGGATTTTCTTATGTTATAAATCAAATAGATAAGCTGTCAAGTCCCGAATTGACTTACTCTTTTGCTATTGGGGATAAAACTTTTGGTTTAGGTTTTTCATACAGTCATTCGATTAAAAAATATAACAAATTAAAATTGTCCGCTTCAAGTTCGATTGGCATCGCATATAGGCCAGTTAAATTTTTATCAATCGGAGCTATAGGTCGTTGGTTTGAATCTAAAAATTTAAAGGAATATTATGCGTTTGAGACGGCAATAAGACCGTTAGGCAATGAGAAAATTTCATTGTTTGGAGATTATGTTTATAGAGAAAAAAGATCTTCTAAAGAGCCAAAATGGTCTGCTGGTTGCGCGTTCGAACCTTTTGATGGCATTAGGTTTACGGGAAGATATTATTCGAGTAAGTATGTAAATATTGGCGCTCAAATTAGTTTAGGATTTATTTCTTTTGGAAATTCAATTGTCGCAGACGAGAATTTTAAAACTTCCGCTTCAATTTATTCAATCAGATTTGGGGAAAAAGATAGAAGCGTAATTTCTCCTTTTGTTGAGCCAAGAACAAGTTTATATATAAATTTAAATTCTATTGTTAAGGAGAGAAAAAATTTTTTGCTTGATAATTCGACGGAATTAAAAGACATTCTGAATAAAATATCGGAAGTTAAAAACTTAAAAAAAGTTGAAAAAATAATAATTAAAATTGCCGAAATTCAACCTCTATATATTGCATATGAACTTAGAGAAGAATTAAAAAAGGCAAAAAACGCAAATAAAAAAATAATAATCTGGATTAGAGACGCAGATTTTGGAACATATTATTTGGCTTCTATTGCAGATTCGATTTATATCGATCCATTGGGAACGATATCGCTGCAAGGTTTGGCTTTAGGTAAAACTTATGTAAAAAATGCGTTAGAAAAAATTGGAATTGGAGTCGACGAATGGAGATATTATAAATATAAATCCGCATTTGAAACCTTTTCAAGAGACAATCTATCGGAAGCTGATAAAGAACAGTTTTCGAAATTAATCGACGATATCTACGAGCATATTATCGACGAAATTAGCAAAGCCAGATTATTATCAAAAGAAGAATTACAGAGGATAATCGACGAAAAATTTCTCGCGTTGCCCGACGAAGCTTTAAAGATGAATTTAGTTGATAAAATAGTTAAATACGAGAATATAGAAAAACAAATTAAAGAGAATGATAAAATTATAATTGGAGAGTCAGGCGACTTTTTTGAAAATAAACCAACGGATAATTTTTGGGGAGAAAAGCCTAAGATAGCGATAGTTTACGCTTTGGGAGGCGTAGATGAAAATACAGGGATGAAAACAGCCGAATTGAAAAAGGTTATAGATAAATTATCCGAAAATAATAAGATTAAGGCGATTGTATTAAGAGTTAATTCTCCCGGGGGAAGCGCTCATGCAGCTGAATTAGTATCAGAAGCGTTAAAACAGGCGATGCAAAAAGGCAAAATAATTGTCGTCTCTCAAGCTTCAGTAGCCGCCAGCGGCGGATATTGGATTTCTATGAATAGCGATGCGATTTTTGCCGATCCGATGACAGTTACGGGTTCGATTGGCGTTATTGGCGGTTGGTTTTATGATAAAGGTTTAAATGATAAATTAGGTTTTAGTTACGATTATATTAAAAAAGGGAAAAGTTCCGATTTAGGATTAGGGGTTACATATCCTTTAATTGGATTAACATTGCCGGCTAGAAATTTAACTGAACAAGAAAAAGAAAGAATTAAATCATATTTTGATTTTGCTTATACAGATTTTGTAAAGAAAGTTGCGGCTGGGCGAAATAAAACCTTCGATGAAATTGAAGCTATCGCTCAAGGAAGAATATGGTCAGGTATTGAAGGGAAAAAAATTGGCTTAGTTGATCATATTGGCGGACTTTTCGACGCCATAGAATATGCTAAAAATAAAGCTAACCTAAAAAATGACGAATTTGATATTGAATATTATCCCTCATTGCCTCTTATTGATTTTTCATTTTTATTAAATCAAATGTTTGGTTTTCAGATTAGTAGCGATCCTTTTATAGAGAATCTTAAATTTAGAGCAAGATACAATGGGAAACCATTGTTATTAACGCCTTTTGATTTCGAATAATTTTGCTTTTTGTTGTTTTTAACAATTAAAATTTAAAGCTCGCGATTAAGCGAGCTTTTTTTAGATTATTTTGTATTTATAAAGCTTGTTAAAAATAATTTACTGTAAATTATAATAACAAACTTTGTCTGAGAGATTTAGTAAAAAATAGATAGTTTAAATTTTATTCATTTAACTAATTTAATTTGAATAGATCAGCGTACATTTTTTTTAAAATAATATTAGAAAAAAATTTTGCAAAAATACTAATACGCTGCGAGAGCCGAAATTGTTTGAGATTTGCTTGAAAAATGTTGACTTTGAAGTCAAAATTATTTGAATGTTCTATATGTGAAATTTTTAAATTTTCAATAATCTTTTTTATAGATAATTTATAAAAAGCGAACCAAAAAGGCTCGCTTTTTTTTTGTTGTCGATATTTGTAAAAAATTTTTAGTAACTAAGTTCGTTTAGCTTTGTTTTGCCTCTAAAAATCCAATAAATTGCCGTCGTATAAGCTACGACAAAAGGAATTCCTATTATAGCCATAATAAGCATGATTTCTAAAGTTTTTGGCGAAGAAGCTCCGTTATAAATAGTTATGCTATTTTCAAGATTAGGATTTGAGATAACTAAATTTGGAAATATTCCTATTGCGAATAATGTCAATAAGGCTAAAATGCTTGAGCAACTTGAAAGGAAAGCGTTGAAATCTTTGCCTCTATGAATTTCTCTTGGTATATTAGCGATAGCGAGCATATTCAATAATGCTATTATAAAAAATATTGGATATTTTTTTATATTTTCAACCATATGGGGATAAAAAATCAAAGTAACCATTGTTGTTGAAACATACATTATCACAAAGAAAATGATAGTATTGTTTATCCAACCTCTTACTTTTGCTTGCAGTTCGCCTTCGGTTTTCATTGCTAAATAAATCGCTCCATGCATCATAAAAAGAGCGACGGTAGTAATTCCGACAAGCAAAGCGTATGGATTTAGTAATTGCCAGAACGAGCCAATAAATTCTTTCTCTTTATCTAAAGGAATGCCAATGATTATATTTCCAAGAGCTACTCCCATTAAAAAAGCTATTAGAATTGAAGAAATTGAAAAAGCAATATCCCAAGCATTTCGCCATTTAGGGCTTTCTTTTTTGCTTCTAAATTCTATTGCGACAGCTCGGAAAATTAAAGTGAAAAGTAGAAGAATAAACGCCGTGTAAAAACCGCTAAATACAGTCGCATACACATGCGGGAATGCCGCAAATAAAGCTCCGCCTCCAGTTACAAGCCAGACTTCGTTTCCGTCCCAAACTGGACCTATAGAATTTAAAAATATTCTTCTATCAATATCTTTTTTTGCAAGAAGATGCAATGCTCCTACTCCAAGATCGAATCCGTCTAAGATTGCATAACCAGCGAACAACGCGCCTATTAGAATAAACCATACTATATTCAAATCAATTTGTAAATTCATAATTACCTCCCGATTATTAGCCCTTAAATAATTCTTTTTGTTTTTGATATTCTGATTCGATATTTTCAACAAGGGTTGGTCCTTGTTTGATTTTTTTATCTAATAGATACAAGAATAAGAAGAAAAGCATTAAATAAATTGCAGTAAATAAAAATAAAGAAATTCCAACTTGAGTTGCGTCTACGGCTTTTGACAAAGCGTCTTTGGTTTTTAACAAACCATAAACAATCCAGGGCTGTCTGCCGACTTCGGCTGCTATCCATCCAAACTGATTAGCTAAATGAGGCAGTACGACAGAAAAAACTAATAAATATAACCATGCTTTCAAATTAAATAGTTTATTTAAATACATTAACAAAAAGCTTATCGAGCTTATTAGTATTAATAACATTCCTATAGCAATCATAATGTGGTAGCTTTGAAATACAATATTTATCGGCGGTCTTTCATCTTCTGGAAAAGCGTTCAATCCTTTAACTTCCGCTTTTGTATCGCCATAAATTAGCCACGATAATAATCCAGGAATTTTAACGCCGAAGTTAACTTTTTGATTTTGTTCGTCAACCCAGCCGAAAAGATATAAATCTGCTGGAGCCAATTTTTCAAAGTGGGCTTCCATAGCGGCTAATTTTGCAGGTTGATTTTCAGCGACGCCTTTAGCGCTTGAATGTCCTGTTATCAATTGAGCGAGACTGGCTACTAAAGCGATGGCTAAACCAATTTTTAAACCGATTTTTCCTTCTTCAATAAATTTATTTTTCAATATATAATATGCGCTTACTGAAATTACAAAGAATGCTCCTGTTAGCCAGCATCCAAATATAACATGCGATAATCTATCCATTGAAGAAGGATTAAAGACCATCGCCCAAAAATCTGTAATTTCGGCTCTGACAAATCCGTTTCTTTCAACAATATGATAACCAGCTGGAGTTTGCATCCAAGAATTTGCGACTACAATCCAAATTGCGCTAAAATGCGCTCCTAGAGCTACCATTATAGTAGAAATAAAATGCGTAATTGGTTTTACTTTATCCCACCCGAACACTAAAATAGCGAGGAATCCCGATTCTAAAAAGAATGCAAAAATTCCTTCGGCGGCAAGCGGACTTCCAAAAACATCTCCGACAAATCTTGAATAAGTCGCCCAATTAGTTCCAAATTGAAATTCCATAACAATTCCGCTCGCAACTCCTAAAGCAAAAGTTAAAGCGAATATTTTAACCCAAAATTTTGTAAGGTTTTCATACATTTTATTTTTTGTCTTTAAATACAACCCTTCCATTATAATTAAAACTACTCCAAGTCCGATGCTCATCGGAGGATAAATATAATGGAATCCGACTGTTATTGCAAATTGGAGTCTGCTAAGAAATTCGTGATCCATAGATTTTCTCCTAATGTTTTATGTTTCATAGTTTTATTAAATTATTAAATAGAATTTAAAAAAAAAAATTTATTTATGGAATTATTTAACGCCGCATTTAATAAAGAGATTAAATTATCGATCAAAATAGCGAAAGATCATTACGAAAATTTTCCTGTTTTATCGATATTGTTTGATAAAGAAACATATCAAATTGTCGCTTTAATATATAAATTCGCTCGCTCTGCCGACGATATAGCGGATAGTATTGAATTAAATTCTACAACAAAACTATATCATTTAAATGAAATAGAGACAAATTTAAAAAAAGCCTTAAATGGAGAAGACGCTGAAGATTTTTATAAAGTTCTTTCGCATTTTATAACAAAAAGAAATTTGTCGCGCGAAAATTTTTTCAATTTATTGGAAGCTTTTAGGACAGATTCAATCAAAGACAGATGGAATACTTACGAAGATATTCTTAATTATTGCAAGCTTTCGGCTAATCCAATTGGAAGATTAATTTTAGAATTGCATAATATAAGAGATGCGAATGCCATAGAATATTCGGATAAAATTTGTACGGCGTTGCAGTTGACGAACTTTTATCAAGATATTAGAGACGATTTTAAATTGAGAAATAGAATTTATTTATCTTTGCAGGAAATGAAAAATTATGAGGTGGATGAAAAAGATTTTTTAAAAGATAATGCAAGCGAAAATCTTAAAAAACTTTTAAGCGATAAAGTCGCTCAAGCTGAAAATATGTTTAACGACGGGAAGAAATTGCTGAAATATTTGCCTTTTAAGCTAAGGTTTCATATTAAACTTACAATCTTAGGAGGATTAGAAATTTTGAATAAAATAAAAAAACAAGATTACGATACGCTTTCAAATAGACCGTCGTTAAATAAAATTGATTATATTAAGTTTTTAATAAAACTTTTTTTTAAATGAGAGAAACGGCATATAATATAGCAAAGCAAAGCGGAAGCAGTTTTTTTTACGCATTTAATTTATTGCCGTCGCCTAAGCGAGAAGCATTAAATGCCATTTATTCTTTTTGCAGATTAAGCGACGATATTGTAGACAATTGGAGCAATTCTAACAATGCCAAAGCACAAAGATTATTAAAATGGAAAGTTGAATTTGCCGAAGCTTTGAATGGAAAATCATCGAATGAATATTTAAACTTTGTCGTTAAATATATTCTTCAATACAACATTCCAGTCAGATATTTTTTCGAGCTGCTGGATGGGATGCAAATGGACTTGCATAAAAGAAGATATGAAACTTTTGACGAATTGCTGGAATATTGCTATAAAGCCGCTTCAACTGTCGGTCTAATGTGTATAGAAGTGTTTGGATATCAATCTCCAAGCGCTCGCGATTACGCTATAAATTTAGGTTATGCAATGCAATTGACTAATATTATAAGAGACGCGTATAAAGACGCCGAAATGGATAGAATTTACATACCGCTTGAAGATATTAATGAATTTAACGTAAGCGAAAACGATTTTAAAAACAAAACATTCGACGATAGAATTAAAAACTTGCTCGCTAAACAGGCTTTAAGAGCTAAAAAATTTTTTGAATTAGCCGAGTTGAGTTTGGATTTTTACGATAGAAAAAATATGTTTGCAGGCGAAGCTATGAGAAAAATTTATTTCAGATTATTACAGAAGATAGAAGAATACGATTATAATGTTTTAAACTCTAATGTAAAAGTAACTTTTTTTGAAAAAATAAGCGTCGCTTTAAAAACTTGGTTAAAAAGCGTATTAATTTATTAGATGAAAAAAATTTTAATAATTGGCGGCGGCATAGCTGGAATATCGTTAGCGGTTTTTTTAGCAAAAAATAAAATTAAATCTATCTTGATAGAAGCCTCGCCTAAAATTGGCGGCAGAGCTTTTTCATTCAAATATAAAAATGGAATAACTATAGACAATGGTCAGCATGCAATATTTAAATGTTATAAAAATACTTTGAACTATCTCGAAATTATAAAAGCAAAAGAATTTTTAGAAGCTCGAAAAAAATTAGATTTTGAAATTATAGATTTGAAGAAAGTTGAGAATAAACATAATTTATATGTTCCATCTTTTCCGCCTTTTATTAATTTATTATCCGCTTTAATTAAGTTTAAAGGCTACAATTTAAAAGATAAATTAAAAACAATTAGACTTTTCGCTCGTTCTTTATTTTTAGCAAATAATGATTTAAAAAATATTTCATTTAACGAATTATTATTGCAGTTAGATTTTTTTTATCAATCTCGATTTATTATAGAGCCATTATTGGTTTCAGCTTTTAATTCTAATTTAGAAGATATTTCAGCTTTTGATGGATTGAAACTTTTAAAAAAATTTTTCTTTAGCGGTTTTGAATCTTATATTCCATATTTTTCAAATGTGGGCTTGAGCGATTTGTTTTATGCAAATGCAATTTCGTATTTGTTAAAGAGCGGGTGCCAAATAAATATGTCGGAGAAAGCGATTGAGATTAAAGTTAACAAAAATAAAGTATGCTCAATAGTCTCTAATAAAAATGTTTACGATGAATTTGACAATGTCGTTTTTGCCGTTCCTTTTCATTCTCTTCAAAAAATTAAAGGCGCCGACTATTTGCTGGATTTAAATGATTATTATTTTGATTATTCTCCGATAGTCGCTGGTCATGTTTTTTTAGATGAAAAAAATAATCCATTTAAAAATAAAGTTTTTTCTTTAGTTAATTCTGAGATTGACTGGATATTTGGAAAGCCTTTTGGTTTTTCTTTTGTCAAAAGCGCGGCTTTTGATTTGGTTAAAAAAAGCGACGAAGAAATAATAAGAGAAATAGAAAAATCTGCCAAATCTTTTGACGACAAATTTTTATTGCCTAATAAAGAAGATATTTTTATATTTAAAGAAAAAAGAGCCACAATAAAAAGCAAAATAAATTTGAAGAAACCAACAATTGTAACGAAAATTTCAAACGCCTTTTTATGCGGAGATTGGATTGATTGCGGTTTTCCTCCGACAATAGAAAGCGCTATTGCTTCTGCAAATAAAGTCGCGCAAAAAATAGCTTAAAGAATTATTTAATTTAAACTTGCTAAAATAAATTATCGTTATATTGGAATATAAAAAATAATCGAGGCATAAATGAAATTATTAAAAGAAAAACTTGCTGAAAAAATCGAAATATGGAGAAAGGAGATCAAAGAATTATCTGATAATTATGGAAATCAAGTCGTAAGCGAAGTGACTTTAAATCAACTTTTAGGCGGAATGCGCGGAGTTAAATGTCTGTTGACCGATACGTCAGAAGTGCCGCCAGAGTTTGGATTGATTATAAGAGGGCGAAAAATTTCTGAGTTAATTGATCAAAAACCTGAAGAAATATTTTATTTGTTATTGACAGGAGATTTGCCGCAAACAAAAGAGCTAGAAGAATTAAGCGACGAACTGAAAAGAAGAAAACAATTGCCTGATTATGTTATAGAAACCCTAAAAGCGATGCCTGAAGATTCTCATCCTATGACGATGTTTAGCGTTGGAATTTTGTCTATGCAGCGCGAATCTATTTTTTATCAAAAATATAGCGAGGGGATAAAAAAGACAGATTATTGGCTTTATATGCTTGAAGACGCTTTAAATATTGTCGCTAAAGCTCCTTCGTTGGCTGCGGCGGCATATAGAATTCGATATAAAAATGCGGAAATAATTCCTTCGCGATTTGAGGATGATTTTACAGAAGATTTTGTCGATGCGGTCGATTTGACAAATCCCAATAACGAATTCTACGAATTAATGAAACTCTATTTCGTTTTACATTGCGATCACGAAGGCGGAAACGTAAGCGCTATGACAACAGCGACGGTTAATTCTGCGTTATCCGATTTATATTATTCGCTTTCGGCTGGTCTTAACGGACTTTCGGGACCTTTGCATGGATTGGCAAATCAAGAAGTAATTAAATGGATAATTGAAACTAATGAAAAATTTGGCGGAGCTCCTACAAAAGAACAAATAGAACAATATGCCTGGGAAACGTTAAACGCAGGCAAAGTAATTCCAGGTTACGGGCATGCAGTCCTAAGAGTCATTGATCCGCGTTTTACGGCTTTGATAGAATTTGGGAAAAAATATGTGAAGGACGATCCAGTTTTTAATACAGTGTTAAATATTT
>Ga0308397_1001738_pt1 | contig 11769 bp, 9 predicted proteins | sample Hotspr20SampleT8_FD_202356 | JGI IMG/M metagenome (GOLD analysis project Ga0308397, IMG submission 202356) | Hot spring phototrophic mat microbial communities from Mushroom Spring, Yellowstone National Park, Wyoming, United States - 20051001_T8 ...
TGGAGGTCGAGGGGCCATTACAGCAAGATTTCTATGTGGTAGATTTCATCGCTTTGAAACATTTGACCCGAGAAATCACCGATGAGTTGGACCACCACATGCTATTGCCGACCCGCAATCCTGTGATTCAGGTCGAGGAGCGTGGACCAGTCGTGTCCGTCCGTTATGCAGACCGCCAGTGGCTTTTTCCCCGTGAGGACTGCGTACTTTTACCTATTGAAAATACGACAGCGGAATTGCTGGCCCGCTACATCGCTGACCGCTTGAGGCACGCTTTGCAAACACGAGAGGGGTTCACCCCAGAAATCTTACGCGTGGAAGTGGAGGAAGCCCCCGGCCAAAGTGCCACCGTAGAGTGGCGTTATCCATTCGACTGAAATATGTAGGGTTCGTTTCGTCGGAAAAGGGCAGTCCAAACGATGGACCTCCCAGGCTCCCTCTTTGGTACGTCTCCTTCTGGTACTGGTACCTCCTTTCCCGTGCTATTCCGCCTCGTGTGATGTTGACAGCCGCTCGTTGAGCAAACGTTGGTAGATCTCGCGAAGTTGTCGCCGCAGTGGTTGGGCTCGTTCGTACAACCGACGTTGAGTCTCGATGAACGCAGCTCGACCTTCTGGAGTTTCGATGCAAATGGGTGACAAGCCGTAGGCCCGAAGGTCATAGGGGCTGGCACGCATGTCCAATTCACGAGCCTGGCGGGCCAGATCAAAGGTAGCTGCCAAGAGTGATCCGGGACAGAAGGGGGCGATTTTGTAGGCAAACCGATACAGGTCCATAGTAACATGCACGCAGGCCGGTTGATCAAACTCTATGGTTGTTTGCCGAGTCAATTCCCACCGATTCAGTGGTCGAGCCGCCGGTGTGAAAAACCGATAAGCGTCGTAATGGGTACAACGGAGGGATTGCTGACGCACAAAGTCATGGATGGCTTCTCGACTTAGTCGTAAAGGCACGTAGGAATGGCGGATACAGGGTTCGTGATACACCATGGCCCACTCATGCAGGCCCAAACAATTCCAGGCAGGTTCGCGATTTTCGACCGCTTCCAGATACCGGACCGCCCAGCGTACATAATCCAATCGGCGTGTAGGAAACGCTTGGACAGACAGCACCACCCCTCCGGGAATTACGTCGAATTCCCGCCAACCCACATCTTCTACTCGAGCACCGTGTAGGGCGATACCCCACCCGGGTGACCATCGCAATAGATGGCTAGGGCGATAGGAATAATACTCAAACAAGAAGTCATATACCGGGTGAGGCTCCTGGCGACTGGATCGCTCAACTCTGGCTTGAACCCATGGTCGGAGCAGCAACCAGTAGCGTTCCCGTTCCTCACGCCAACGCTCCTCCGGCCACCACTCATATAACCTTCCAACCACTCTGCCAGACTCCTGATCTTCACTCTGCCTGACCCCTGATCTTTTCAGACCTCATGTTCTTTCCCGCTATCTCACCCTGTTTGGGGCCAATAACTTTCTGATCTCTGGTATGGATATTTTACTTATAGACCGATTTGGACCCATAACCTCGAACAAGCTGGATCCGATCGAACCGATGAGAACCGATTTCATATGACTCATCCATGAGGCAGGGGCTCGAGCACGTGAGCCGAGATACGGACGCGAGGCACAAATCGGATGTCTGCAGTTGGCGTCCCAGTGAAAACAGAAAGGCGGAAAATTGCGATCTTGTCAGCAATATCAAGTAAAGTTCCACCCTTCGGACTGGTGTTCAAAAAGAAGTATCACATGGTAGGCAGCGTTGCGTATCTGCGAGGTAGTACATGAGGTGAGAATATACCCACTTGCTCAGACCCAGCGTTACACCACTTTTTGTGAGCCGATTGTGGACCCAGCTGCGCAGTTCAAAACTCCAGAAAAGAAAAATGTCCCGCTCCAGATTATTGCTGTGTCGCCCATTCACAGCAACCATCCTTCACGGGACAATGATATTATAGCATTTCTTCGGAGAAAAAGCAAAGAAATTTTCCCCGATCCGGCGGAGGAAAAGCAAAGGAGCAGTCGAATTCTCCGACACACCATATTTCTCCAGTTATGATGCAAGAGTTTGATGTAAATACTTGCTAAATCAGATGTTACAAATAATGGCCCTGGCGGTTTCTTTGAGGCACCAAGAAGAGATTTTCGGGGAGCCGCCTGATCATGTCTTTTTCTCATTGTATTCTCATTTGGGAGCCCTTGCTAAGAGGGGAGTGGGACGAGTGGAAAAAGTACAGCGAGAATCAGAGTGATGATCATACTAGTACATCCCAGTACAGCTAGAAGCAGCGTCCAGGACCGCAAGGCTTCCTCCTCGGTCAGGCCACCCATTTTGGCGAATATCCAGAAACCGGAGTCATTCATCCATGATCCCACTAGGGATCCAGAACCGATGGCTAAAGCGAGGTAAACTGGGTGGAAACCAAGCGACATCGGCGTGGATAGCATCGCACCGATGAGAGAAGCCGTGGTAATCATGGCCACTGTGGTAGAACCCTGGGCGATCTTCAGAACCATCGCAATGGCAAAGCCCAAGAGTAAGTAACCAAGTCCGCTACCACCCAACTGAGCAAAGTGGGCTTCGATAGCAGGTCCGATTTGGGCGGCTTTCAGCATCGCTCCGAAGGCTCCTCCTGCTGCGGTAATCAAAATAATCACTCCAGCACTCAACAAGGAGGTCTCGACCATTTCCAAAGTCTGTTCCCGGCCCGCCCGTTTCTGCTTACGGTAGATTCTCACCGCGATGATCATGGCTAAGAATAAGGCGAAGTTGGGATCGCCCAACATCTGAAACACAGGGCGAATGGCCGTAAGCTGCGCTGCCCACCCCGGTTGCTTCATTCCCGCTTCGACCGCCGTGTTGGCACTGATGAGGATCACAGGCAAGAGAATGGGCAAAAGAGACAGACCCAATGGGGGAAGTCGCTCATCAGGTAGAGGTTCAAACCTATGTAATCCCATCACTTCACGCATGGGAACAGGCATGCGACGATCGACAAAGGAGGAAAAGAGTAGTCCTACCGCTGCTGCGGGCAAAGCCACTAGAATACCCATGATAATCATCAAACCTAAATCGACCTGCAATTGCGCCGCAATGACCAACGGCCCGGGTGTTGGAGGGACTAACGTGTGGGTAATTGCCCCGCCTGCAGCTATCGCCATGATGGATAACAGGTAACGACGCTGCGTCCGTTGGTAAAGTGAGCGTGCTAGCGGAACAAGAAGATAAAACACCGTGTCGAAAAATACCGGCATCGCTAAGATATAACCACTCGCGGTCAAAGCGGCGGGAACGCGTTTTTCTCCTAAACCGCGTAGAAACGCCCGCACGATCCGATCTGCAGCGCCGCTTTCCATCATGCAAGTGCCAATAATCGAAGCCAAGGCGATTACAATTCCGAAATTCCCCGTAGCATTGCCGAATTCAATAGCTACCGCTCTAATAGCAGTACCCAAGCCTACTGGTGCCGAACCTGATGTAGAGGCAGGTCCCATAGTTGCCAACAAACTCACCACAAAGGCTGCGCTGATCAATGCCACAAAGGCATGCACCCGGAACACCACGATCAAGCCAATGATGGTGACAATCCCAATAACCAGAATCATCATTGGGTGCATGCCTGCCGCTCCTTGAGGACCCCGTTATTGTTGTGATCTCTCTTGTACAAGTCTGCACAAAGTAGCTGTTTGAGCCCAGTTATACGAACAGACCGAAGCTGGTTCATCGTCTGCGTTATGGAAACAAAGTCGGCGCCCACTGCATAATTGATATACAATTTATCATAGCCCAGCGACAACTGGCTTCGATTGCAGAGGTCCCCTGTGCTTGCGAGTAACTTTGACCAGTCCTGAGGGATTCAGTAACTCGGCGGGCCTTGATTCAGAAATGTCGGGATATTGACCGCCTCTGGGACAGCGTGGTGGCGTATTTCAACGCATGTTCCAAACGAAGAAAATCTGAAGAAACGTCCCTACAAAGGCTTAAGTTCACGCAAATCCCTCTCTATTTCATCCCGCTTCACTTATGGACAGATATCGCTTGGACCGTAATTTGACCGTTGACAGAGGAGAGAATGTAGGTCTGATCTTCGTTTTTACAAGATAACTTACCGCTCCATAAGGGTCGGTTGGGATTCTTGGGATCATAGATCTCCACGTTTTTGACCGTTGGCAAGGGAAGGAATTCCCGAACAGTTTCTCCTGCGACCAGTTGGATCGGTTTGCCCCGACGGGCTTGTCCTGCCACAACAAAAGTCTCCTGGATGATGAGCGTTTGTCCTGTCTGGTTTTTGATTGTTACCCACCCTGCCCACGCGACTTCGATGCCCAGTAGTAACCAACATCCCCCAAGCAGCCCATTTCTTAGGGTGTAAATCATACCTGAACGCTCCCAAGAATACCCACGGTAGGAAGATAAAGAACCAAATCTTTGGCCGCCTCCAGCTAAATCTTGAAGTCTGGTGTTTATCGTCTGTCCTGTCTCAGCGATGGATTTATTGCATTTATCAAGTTGATTACCAAACAGGCTCTTCCAGATAGGAACGCCCCAAAGCCTGACCCTTGCGCCGAAATCAGAGAAAAGCCAGTTTCGTGGTGATTGGTGAGATGAGCACCAGATCGACACAAAACCTCCTTCCCTGTCGACTGCTGTGCAGTGACAAAATCCGGGGCGAAATGTTGATCAGGCTAGATAGCGTCAGAGAGAGAAAGGTTATCCGAATGGGCGCAAAGTTGGGAAAGAGCGTGATACTTGTGGCAAATCATGGGAGTAGAAAGTGAATGTTCTTTGGAACAAACGAGGGGTGAGAATGCACAGGGGATAATGCTTCCGGATCGAGCCATCAATTCTGCTCTTTCTTCATAGGCATAGGATAGGGCAACTCGGAACCTGAGGGAACACCTTGGGGATTGGCGCCTGGCAACGGGGTAGGTTGTCCAACAATCGGTGGATAAGCCCCGGTGGGGAAAGTCATCACCGGCGTAGTAGATGGTAAAGGTGTAATGCCGGGCTGCACCAGGCATGCTTCACAATGAGCCGCAGGCAGGGGATAACCGAACTTGTGATATTTGTGGTGCAACAGAGGCTTGCGCGGTGGATAATAACACGCTGGGGTTGCATAAGGATGCAATCGAAAGCCCCAACAGGGGTGATGGCAATAGCATCCTGTACTTCCTACGAGCATTCCTGTCAGTATGAAACAAGCCCAACGCAACTTCATGATCGTCTCCCTCCATACTCCACGGAGATCAAGGGCAAGGAGCAGCCCTCGTCCGCATCCTACGGAGGCCCGCAGAATCCCTTCCTTCGCACCCCAGTGCTCAGGCCTGACCGTTTGGCGGCTGTTCCATGACCGTCTTCCCTACGATCATGCGCCATAACCACGTCAAGTCAAAAGCTGCGGAGCACGAAATCCAGCCATCGCGGGAAGGACTCTAAGAATTGCGCCTACCGCAGAAGACATAGCCTGTTTGCAGATACAATCCACAATACGGATCTGAAGGTTGCGGAAAATTGGACCGGGGATGTCAAGCCGGTCAGTAATGCGGATGGGTATAGGCAAGATTCAGTACCACTATGGGGGTATAGACAGGATTCCATGAACTGGCCTGACTCCAGAGGTTCAGTTCTGGCTCTCAAGGTCAGGTGAATGTCGCTCTAAGCCACCAGAATGAATACTGGATGGCTGATTACTTTGGAGTGCATTGAGCCAAGCTCGTATCCCCTTGACACGACCGTCCAATTTACTGAGGTACATACGTAGTCGGAGGCGGGGGTATATTTCCCACAGGAGGAGGCGGCAAAGTCCCACATGGTGGGGCAGCACTACCTGAAACCAAGCAATTCCTTCTCAAACCGCAACCTGGGCTTATCACGAGTACGGCCAGTAGTGACATGAGCAACCATCGCTGGATTCGATGCTTCATTGCTAACTCTCCCCCAAGCCTTCATGGAACTGATGCCGCTCCGGGCGGAACCGATCAAGTCCTTGGAATGGTGGATCAAACTACTATCAACCTAGAAGCCATCCATCCGAGTTTGGGCGGCCACTGAAGAAAAAGTGCGGTTTTTCCAGAAATGCAGTTCCAGAAGTACTGAAAGGATAGATTGGTGGAAAAGGATCAAATGGAGCGAGTATATCGAGGGATCCCGAAGAAGGAACACACACAAGGGTTGATGACACGCATGAACATCAAGGGTAGGAGAGCATTGACACTGTGGGGCGATGTGATCCGGCAAATCGAGTCACGACTCGAACCGCTGGGGTCTCAGGAAGTGCTCTGGGAGGAAGCCGTGGGCCGGGTTCTGGCTCAGCCTGTTACCGCACCCATTTCCTTGCCATCATTCGCCCGTGCTGCCATGGATGGTTTCGCCCTACGTTCCTCTGATGTGCATACTGCCTCCGAGGAGCAACCGATCACGTTGCGCGTACTAGGAACAGCCTATCCGGCACGGCCTTGGTCTGGTGTTGTCTCAGGCGGCACCACGATACGGATCATGACAGGCGCTGCCCTGCCAGAGGGTGCAGACACAGTAGTCATGTTCGAGGACACTGAAGTGTCCCCTGATGGACAGGTTGTAAGTATTCGTCGGCCGTCACCGCCGGGGAGGAATGTGATTGCCGTCGGTGAGGATGTTATGGCAGGTCAGCAGGTACTTCCGGCAGGTCGAGTATTGCGCCCCCAGGATGTAGCGCTTCTCGTGGCTCTTGGTCAGACTCGCTGCGCTGTCGTACGCTCACCGCGAGTGATGTTGCTTGTCACAGGGTCGGAGTTGGTTCCCCCTGGAGTTTCCCCGCAGCCGGGTCAGATTGTGGACAGTAACACCCCGCTCTTGCAAGCGTTGATTCCCCGTGACGGGGGTCTGGTGGTAGAGATACAACGAAAGCCCGATGACCTGGCCATCCTCCGAGCGACCATCCGAAGAGCTCTCGAGTGGGACATCGATGTGTTCTTGGTCAGTGGCGGCTCGTCCCTGGGGGATGAAGATTTTTGTCCCCAGGTTATTGCGGAAATGGGAGAGATGGTGGCTCATGGCCTAGCCATCCGACCGGGTACACCCACGGGTCTGGGCTGGCTATTCCGACCGGGAAGACCTCTACCTGTAGTACTCCTCCCAGGCAACCCCGTCGCCTGTCTGGTGGCTTACGAATTGCTCGCGGGAAGGATAATCCGTCACCTGGCTGGCCGTCCCACGGACTTGCCCCACTGCCGTGTCACGTTGCCCCTGAAGGAGCCCTGGTCTTCTCCTGCAGGACGCTTGGAATGGGTTCGCGTCCGCATAGAACAGAACCAGGTGGTACCACTGCGTCAACGGGGTGCTTCCTCGATTTCATCTCTCGTTATTTCCGATGGCTTCCTTCTAGTTCCCGAGGAAGTCACACACTATCCTGCCGGCACAATGGTTACCGTTTATCTCTTCGACACGACAATCCGACCGTGAATTGCATCTGCGATTTTACGCTCTAGCGTGGCATTTTACTCGGAACGGATGCTTCCTTATGGATCGTTACACTTCTGGAGAGTGGACAACTCATTTCTCTGACGGTTTTGGCATCGGTGCGCTTACCTGCAAACCCTGAACGACCCACTCCAGGTATTCGCGGGCATGCCGAGCCAACTTGTCGATGTCTTCCGCTTTTTCGGGCCGGGGCAGGAGCGGGACGAAAATATTCTCGCAGGCCAAGGGAATGGTCAGCCCCGTGAAAGCCACGGGCAGCAGCAGTCGATAATGATCGATTTCACCAAAACCGGGGCCACAATCCTCCTTCTTGGGCCAGAGTCGATGATCCTTAATGCAGAAGCTGCGGATTTCGGACACACAGGTTTGAATGTCGGCAATGGGGTCTTTTTCCAGATAATCTAGGACATTACCGGCGTCATAATTGACCTTGATATTCGGATGATTCACTTCCTGGGTGATAGCTGCACAGGCCTGACCCGTTCCCGTATCACCCCCATGCTGCTTGATCACCAGGATGACGTTATGGTCTTTTGCTATAGGGGCTAGAGCCTTGAAGCGGTCCACCCAGAGTTGGCGATGGTTCCCTTTTGTATGACCGAAGGTAAGGACTTGCCCAATTCCCGCTGCCCCAGCCTGCTTGATCCGGTGTGTGAGAACCTCCAAGCCATCCGGGGCTTCGGGATAGATCATGCTGAACATCAGCACGGGTTCGAGTCCCAAGTCTCGACATCGGGCGGCCAGTTCCTTCGCCTTGGCGGGTGGATCGTCTTTGGCGAGCACAGGGATATTCTGTCCATTGTCCTCCCGATGGGTAGTACCCCAAGCAACGTATTTGTAACCCGCCGCCTGAATACCTTTGAGAGCACGAACCAACGGGAAGCGGGCATAGGGCAAGGTCATGCAGGCGATCTGGAAGCGTGTCGGCGTCCCCGGGGCTAATCCCGCGTTTTTCGGTGGTGTCTGAGCTTGGGTATTTGCCTCCGAAAGTCCGTCACGGCAGTGGGAATCGGCCCCCCATACAAGTCGGGACTTGGCTGCCTTCCATCCTGCCCACCCTGTCAGAAGGACACCGGATTGCAGAAAACGGCGGCGGTGCATCATCGATCATCCCCCCGGCAGTGCCCCCAAAGCCTCCGCAAATCACTCCACCGGAATATGTTTCTCTGCACCGAGACACATCACGCTCGCCATCCATTGCCATCAACCCTGTTCTCATTTCGAGGACAACTGTGTGAAGCGAATGTTGCGGAATGTCACTGTCATGGGTCCCCCGGCGTGAATCTGGAAGGCGATAATCCCCGTCGGCGGCAATTTGTCAAAGACTTCATCGATAAATGTCTCGCCGTTGATAGTAATAGTCACCCGTTGGCCCACGGCACGAATCCGATATTCATTGAAGCCGTCTGGCTTGACAAACTTTTTGACCCGATCCGCGGGAGCCTGCTTCATCATACCACCGAATCGCTCCCCATAAAGGCTCCCCCAATACTGCTGACCAATGTCGGCTTGCGGTCCCGCAACGATGAATTTGCCTTTTTCCTTGGGGCCATCCAGCAATCGGCTTCGGATCTGAACACCGCTATTCCCTTTGGCATTCTTCAGCTCCACCTCAAAGGCCAGCTCGAAATCACCATACTGTTTTTTGGAGCAAAAGAAGGTGTTGAATCCGGGATCTTTGTCCGCGTGACCTATAATCGTTCGGGTTTTCGGATCGATTTTCCAGTATTGGGCCAATCCTTCCCAGTTTGCCGGATCGAGAAAATCCTCTGTGTCGTCCGCACGAAGCGAAGAAAGAAGTGGCAGTAGAACCAAGGTGGTCAGCACAGACAAGCAACGGAACTTCATGGCATCCTCCTCTGTATGGAGTTGAGATTCGTGGTAGGGGTTACCCTCCACCCAAACGTGCGATGGCTATACCACTCCTTAGGTTTATGATCTCAGATGCTCACCATCATCCATTGAATGCGCTTCCACGGCAATAGAAAGGGAAAAATTCCGGTGGCACGATGGGAAAGAGATTTTTCAGCTGGCTTCGTGCTGGCAAAACATCGTAGGTTCACTAAGCTCATCATCATCCCGCCTGTGCGAAACTCAAGCGGTTTCCTGAGGAGACTCCCACGTGAGCACCCCTAGCCTTCCGGCCGCCGTCGGACTTTCTCCATTAGTACGTAGTCTGGTACTTATCGCTGCAGCCATCGGTTTCCTCTTTGATACTTACGAACTGTTGATGTTCCCGGTCATAGGGGCTCAAGCTTTATCCGAATTGTTACAGGTGGAGCAAAACTCGACCGATGTGCGGCTGTGGGCCGGACGTATGCTTTGGATGGCGGCCCTTTCCGGGGGAATCTTTGGCCTTTTCGGTGGGGTGTTGGTAGATCGTTTCGGTCGCAAAACGGTCATGATCGGAAGCATTCTCTTGTATTCCCTCTCTCCAGTAGCTGCGGCGGGGAGTACGGCTCTGTGGCAATTCGTCCTATTTCGCTGCACGACCTTCATTGGTGTTTGTGTCGAGTTGGTTGCTGCGGTCACGTGGTTGGCCGAACTGTTCGAAGACAAACGTCAACGGGAACGGGCCATCGGCTGGACTTTGGCCTTTGCTTCGTTGGGGGGAATCTTAGTAACAGAAGTCTTCAACGCTATCGTCGCCTGGCTTGAATATCATCCCCAAGGGTGGGAATGGCTCAACCAGGTCAGAATTTCACCTACACCGTGGCGATACACGTTGCTCACCGGTCTGGTACCGGGGGTCTTGATACTCCTGCTCATGCCGTTTGTACCAGAAAGCCGGATCTGGCGTGAGAAGAAGCTGGCCGGCACCCTGCGACGACCCCGCATAGCCGAGCTGTTTTCACCGGAACTGCGGCGTACCACCATAGTAACCACAATCCTTTCGGCTTGTAGTTATGGAGCAGCCTTTGGCGCTCTGCAATTAGGTCCTTCTGTGATGGTCGCGGGGCTGCCGGAGGTCCAGCGGGCCAGAGTGGAAGCACGGGAGAAGACCTCCCGTCTGCAGGATACGCTCAAAAGTCTCCCAGCCGAAGAACGACACCACATCCAGGAACAACTCCAGCAAGCTCAAACGGCGGTCCCTCGTTTGATCGATGACAAACGCGGACAGATGCAACGTTGGCAAGAAATCGGGGGACTGACCGGACGCATCCTTTTTGCCCTGTTGGTTGTTTACGTGGCCAGTCGAGTGCTCATTCGTTTGTTCCTCATACCCGGCTTGATCTTGTTCCCGTTGACTTATGGGGTGCTTTACTACGGCGACTTTGCCCTGTTTTGCGTGGCACTTTTCCTTTGCGGCCTGGTTACGGTGGCTCAATTCAGCTATGTGAGTGAGTATCTACCCAAAGTTTTCCCTCTCCACTTACGGGGAACGGGTAGCAGCTTTGCCACGAACATCGGCGGACGCATGATCGGTACCATGGCTGCCGTGATCAATACAGAGCTGCTCGCCCCGCTCTTTACGGGTGAGAACCCCCACCGAGTGGCTTGGGCCGCCGCCGTTATCGGCACCGCCGTTTACGCTCTGGCACTGCTCGCCTCATTTTTCCTACCGCCGCCACGTCAGGAAAACGACTGAGCCTGCCGTCAGAGCCGGGTGGGCTGATCCCTCTCGTGTAACCCCGGCACGGACTGATCTGAACGCAGCTGCTCTCAACAGGCTGACATCTATTCTTTGGATTTTAACCTGCTGAGGCTGATCTGGGTGTAGATCTCAATAGCACACCCTCGGCGTGGGACTGAACCAGCCGGAAGTGTGTGGAAGCGCATCCATTTGCGGATCCAAGAGCAGTGGTGGTGCCTAATCACCGGGGGAGCAAGGTGAATGATCGGTCATCTGGAGTATGGGAAGTTCGGTCATTTGATCCTTGAAGAACCGACTATCCGATCAGTTGGCGGAGTTGTTTGAGATAGCGGGGCACGGCAACCTTTGGCTCTTCGGCGGCCTCGTATTCCAGGGCAACATATCCTTGGAAATTGGCATCTTTCAGGATGCGAATGATGCGAGGGAGATCCGCCTCTTCTCGTCGCTTATCCGGACGGATGATCTCGGTTTTGACTTGAGCAACAATACCATAGGGCACGATTGCTGCAATATCAGCGTAGGGATCAGCGGTGTGAAAGTTGCCGGTGTCTACATTGACACCAAATGCTTTGCTACGGACTTGCTTGACCAGCGTGAGCAATAACTCCGGTGTCGCCGTGATGCCACCATGATTTTCCAGGGCCACTTTGACACCGATCTTTTCCGCATGAGCGCAGCACTCTTCGATGGCAGCAATCACGCGTCGTTGAGCT
>Ga0308397_1001741_pt1 | contig 11762 bp, 15 predicted proteins | sample Hotspr20SampleT8_FD_202356 | JGI IMG/M metagenome (GOLD analysis project Ga0308397, IMG submission 202356) | Hot spring phototrophic mat microbial communities from Mushroom Spring, Yellowstone National Park, Wyoming, United States - 20051001_T8 ...
CGGAGGAAGGGCAGCCTCTGCTGGTGCTATAATTACTGCGTCCGCAGACATTGCGGTGATGGCTCCGGGCACCAACATAGGTGCGGCGCATCCAGTTCAAGCCACTGGGGAGAGGATGGAGGAGGCTATGAAAGAGAAGGTTGTGCAAGATATGCTCGCCTTTGTTAGGTCCATAGCAAAGGAGAAAGGCAGAAACCCAAGCGTTCTTGAGAGGATGGTAAAGGAAAGCATCTCCCTAACACCCGACGAAGCCCTCAAGGAGGGCATAATAGACCTTATCGCAAGTAGCAGACAGGAGCTTATGGAAAAACTAAACGGTAGAAAGGTAAAGAAGCATGGCAAAGAAATAACCATAAAAACTCTGGGTGTGCCTGTGGTTGAGGTGGAGGAGAGCATGAGGGAATCCTTTCTGAAGGTTATCACCAATCCCACAGTGGCATACCTGCTACTGCTTATAGGTTTTTATGGCATATTCTTTGAGCTTTACAATCCGGGTGCGGTGGTGCCCGGGGCGGTGGGTGTTGTTAGCTTCCTGCTCGGTCTTTACGGTCTTGGGATCATAGGTATAAATTGGTTGGGACTTTTGCTGATCTTGGCGGGCATACTGCTTTTGGCTTTGGAGTTGGTCACGCCAACCTTTGGGGGATTGGCAATAGCGGGTGCCATAGCCTTAGCCATAGGCTCCTTGGTGCTCATAAGCCCAGACTCTCCTTACGGAGATATACCCATATCCGTAATAGCCACTATGGTGCTTACCACTGTTTTCTTCTTCTTGGTGGCAGGCAGGCTCGGTCTAAAAGCCCAAAAGAGAAAGAAGATGACAGGTTATGAAGAGCTAATAGGAGAAGAGGGAACAGCCCTGACAGATTTTGAAAAGGGTAAAGGCAAGGTTTTTATAAAGGGCGAAATATGGAACGCAGTAAGTGAGGATAACATTAAAAAGGATGATGCTGTTATAGTGGAACAAGTAAAGGGGCTTACACTGTATGTTAGAAAGGCTAAGTAGCCTCCTCTGACTCTTTTTCTGCAAATCTATGATGGCAAAATGGACATACCAGAGCCTTTCTATGCACTTCTGAATAGCACACTGAACATCTCTTTTTGCCTTTCAAAAATAGAAACAGGTTTATGTCAAAAATCTGCTTTATCAGGAAGTAGGCTATTAAAAAGCCCAAGATTATAGTCCATCCTTTTAAGGGAGTAATCGGTTCAAAGCTTTTGACCCAAAAGTATGTGGTAGCTATGGACGCTATCCAAAAGGCGGGCTTTCTATCCAGAAACACCTGAACCAGGATTTGAATTAGTGCCATATAAACAAAAAACCGAAAAAGTGGATTGAGGAAAAGAGGCTCAAGAAAGTTTAAAAACTCCAAGCTTCCCAAACCCCCTCAGGAAAGTATTCAGCAAAAAACCAAAAAGAAAGCCAACCATTAAAGGAACAGCTTTGATCAAACCTCCTTCCACGATGAACATGCCCATTATTATAGCAAAGATAAGAATCCTCAGCGGATAAGTAAAGAGTGCTAAGGATGTGCCTTTTTTAAGAAGTCTATAAAGCACCTCCACATAAAGGACACCCAAACCAGCCCCCACAAAAAACTCAAGCATTCAAGCCTTTAAAAGCCAAAGGTGGTGGGTATGTCCAGGTTGATATCTCTTACTTCCTTTATATCAGGGAATCTGTTCTTTAGAGCCCTCTCAATGCCTGCCTTTAGGGTAAGCACAGACATTCCACAGCCTGAACAGGCTCCCAACATCCTAACCAAGACCACGCCATCTTCCTGCACATCCACAAGCTCCACATCTCCACCGTCAAACCTGAGGGCTGGTCTGATCTCATCCAAAACCGCCTCTATCTCTTCCCTTGTTGGCATAGCCATGTTTAACCTCCTTTAAAAAAGTATAATCAACCCAGAGCTTACCTTCAATAACAAAGATCATACTTTAACAGTCCTTTCCAGCCCAGGCGTGGAATATAGCTCCTCCTTTATGGCGGATAAGAGCATTTCAAGGGCAGATTGATAATCTTGGGTCTTTATTTTGCAACCGCTTGCATACTTGTGTCCGCCCCCACCGAGCCTCTCTGCAATCTTTGCCACATCCACCTTCCCCTTTGACCTAAGGGAAACTTTAAAAACTCCCTCGTCGGACTTTTCTATTAGGGCAAAGGCAACCTCCACACCCTCTATGGACCTCGGATAATTTACCAACCCCTCGCTGTCTGAATATTCGGTGCCCGTTTCCCTAAAGAACCTATCAAAGATGGCTATGCCAGCAATAAGACCATCTTCGTAGCAAGTTAGAGTTTCAAGCCCCTTGGAAATGAGCTTCATTTTATTCAGAGATTCCCTTTCGCTAAACATCACATAGGTTTTGTGAGGGTCAGCCCCAAGCTGAACTAATTCCTTTGCTATTTCGAAGACCTCGGCGGTGGTGTTGGAGTATTTAAAAAAGCCCGTATCCGTCGCCAGACCGGAATACAAGCATTGGGCTATCTCTTGGTCAATGCAATCTTTGTCCCAACTCCTTAGGAGCTTGTATATTATGCTTGCGGTTGCCGGTTCAGAGTGGTCTATGTAATCCCACTCCCCGTAAAATTCACCACCTATGTGGTGGTCTATGCGTGCCCTCTTAACAGCCTTTACTTCCGCACCTACTCGGTAAAAGCCCGAAGCGTCCACAACTATAGCAAGGTAATAAACCTCTTGGGTGGGGAGCTTTAACACCTCCTCCACATGTGGAAGGAAGTCAAGAAAGTGGGGCACCTTGTCTTTACAACCCACACTGACCCTTTTGCCCTTCTTTCTCAAAAATAGATACAGGGCAAGGGCAGAACCAAGAGTGTCCGCATCAGGGCTTTCGTGGCTTGCTATGAGTATAGAACCTTTTTCTTCTTTTAGAAGTTCAATCAGTGGGATCGTCTCCACCTTCATAATACACCTCCAAGCTATTTAAATATAAACCATTCAGCCTCTTTTTACCCAGCTTATAGGTCCGTAATGAACTTCCATAGCACATTGGACTATGGACTCAGAAAGGGAAGGGTGGGAAAATATTGAGCTGGCAAGAAAGTCTGCCCTAAGGTTTGCCTTCATAAGATGAACTACCTGGTGGATCAGCTCTCCTGCATGGGGACCAACTATGTGGCATCCCAGTATATTTCCTGTCTGTCTATCCACCACGAGCCTAACAAAGCCCTCATCCTCTCCGTCATCCATAGCCTTTGGGTTAGACATAAAGGAAACCACACCCACTGCACAGTCATAACCTTCGTCCTCCGCCTGATCCTCCGTGAGCCCCACAGAGGCAACCTCGTAGGCGCTGTATATGACCTTGGGCATAAGCTTGTCGTTCCTGACGTTATCCCTCTCTCCGAGCATGTGGCTAACAGCTACCTTGCCCTCATACATAGACTTGTGGGCAAGCATCAAGGGTGATGTAATATCCCCACAGGCGTATATGTTCTCTACGGAGGTTTGGCAGTATTCATTGACCTCTACAAAACCCTTGCTGTCCTTTTCCACACCAACTTCCTCCAAACCTATGCCCTCCGTGTTTGGCTTTCTACCAACTCCCACCAAGATACAATCTACCTCTACAATGGAACCATCCGAGATGCCGACCTTTAATCTACCGTCCTCTTCAGAGAACCCAATTACCTTAGCCCTCAATCTAACATCCACTCCAAGCCTTTTTAGCTTTCTTGCAAGGTATCTGGAGGATTCCTCGGGTATGTCTGGAGAGGGCAAGAGCCTGTCTAAAAGCTCCACCAACACCACATCCACACCATACATTCTGAATATGTAGGCAAACTCCACACCCACCGCACCACCGCCCACTATCAGCATGCGCCTTGGAAATCCTCTCAAACTCCATATCTGGTCTGTGTTGAAAATTTTTTTGCCGTCTGCGGGTAAATCCTTCAAGTCTGCACAGGATGAACCGGTAGCCAAAAGAATGTAGCGGGCTTTTAAGATAGCGTCTGAACCTTCCACATAGACAGTGTTTTTGTCCTTGAGAATGCCCTTTCCGTAGAATATGGGAATGCCCAGCTTTTGGGCAAACTTTTTGAAGTTCTCCCGTATGGTTAGCACCACCCGGTCTCTGCCCTCTGCCAACATCCGAGGGTCAAGGCTAATCCCTTCTACCCTTATGCCATAGTTCTGTGCCTTTGATAACTTTTCCAACAGGTAAGCGCCGTGTCTCATATACTTGGATGGAATACAGCCCCTGTTTAGACAAGAGCCTCCCACTGTCTCTGGAGAAAGTTCCACAAAGGCAACCTTCATACCCCGGCGGTAGGCATAAAGCCCCGCCTCATAACCACCGCTACCCGCACCCACTATAACCAAGTCAAACTCCATCCTTTTTGTTCCTCCTTCTTTCCTTATAGACCGCCTGCCTACATTGCCTTATTACGGTTCTGTATTTGTAATACACAGAGGGCTCTTTGATGGGTAGCTTGTAATACTTTTCCAGAAGTAGCATAATGTCTTCGGTGGTCAGGTATTTATGCTTCCTTATTAGCCCCTTTATGTATTTAACTATACGGGTTTCCCTCATCGAGGAATTAAGTATATACCAACCTAGTTTGTGTTATAATGGTTATCAACATGGAAGGTTTAAGCTTAAGTCATGTGTATATGGGGCTGTTGGCAATGGCGATTTCTGTGGTTTTAGTCCTACTGGCGGGCAAACCCTCCATCAAGCCCACCAAATTCCAAGCCCTTTGGGAGGGATACATAAGGTTTGTTAGGGGGATGGTTATAGAAAACATGGGACATGAGGGTCTAAGGTATGTGCCTTTAATATCCGCTATTGGTCTTTTTGTGTTTTTTTCCAACCTTTTGGGAATGGTGCCAGGGCTTGATGCGCCCACTGCCAGTGTAAACACCAACTTAGCCCTTGCCCTAATCGTGTTTCTCTTTTACAACATAGAGGGCTTTAGGCTACACGGTGTTGGGTATCTAAAGCACTTTATGGGACCCAGCCCTTACTTGGCTCCCGTCTTCTTTCCCATAGAGGTCATTTCCCATTTGGCAAGACCCATAACCCTAACGCTCAGGCTTTTTGCCAACATGAAGGGAGGGGCCATGATTTTGGCAGTTTTGGTAAGCCTTGTGGTGCAAAACTACTTTATAATGGCCATTTCTCCTGTAGTCCTGCTGTTTATAATCGCTATAAAGTTTTTGGCGGTTTTCATACAAGCATACATATTTATGATCCTTTCCACCATTTATTTGGCTGGTGCAGTAGCCCATGAAGAACATTAAAAAAATTCAATAAGGAGGTAATGCAATGAAAAAGGCATTTCTTATGAGCATGCTAATCCCTGCGCTGGCATTGGCAGCCGAGGGAGAACCCCTAAAGCAAGGGATCATGTATTTGGGAGCAAGCCTTGCAATAGGCTTAGCAGCTTTTGGAGCTGGAATAGGTATGGGTCATCTGCTAAAGGGCACTCAAGATGGTTTGGCAAGAAACCCCACAGTAGGTGGTAGGCTTCAGACCACAATGTTTATAGGATTGGCCTTCTTGGAAACTCTTGCCCTCTATGGCCTGTTGGTGGCTATAATAATCCTCTTTGTAAAATAAAATACGGGGGCTTGCTCCCCCTTTTGGAGGTAAAGGGAAATGGCAACCCAGAGGAACATTACCCATCTTTCGAACAGGAAGAGGAGGCGCAGAAGCGGATTCTTGGCACGGATGTCCTCCAAAAGCGGGAGAAAGATCATAGCAAGAAGACGCAAGAAGGGCAGAAAGGTGTTGGCACCCAATTGAAGGGGTTTGCGATCTTTCTTATAAAGCTTTGGCAGAGGTTTATCTCTCCTCTGTATCCGCCCTCTTGCCGGTATTACCCCACATGCTCCAACTATGCTATAATGGCGGTGGAGAAATACGGTGTGATAAAAGGGACCCTTAAAGCCCTATGGCGCATATTGAGGTGCAATCCCTTTTCCAAAGGAGGCGTTGATTATCCCTGATGCAAAGGCAGGATATAGACCCTAAAAAGCTCTTTGTGATCGTTGTCCTGGCGACCCTTTTTATATTTGCCTATCAGGCTTACCTTATCCTTTTGCCTCCGCAGAGCACCCAAAGTCAAGGAAACCAGACCATAAAAGAAGAGAAGGCACCCCAAGAGGTGCCTCAGCTTTTGCTGGGAACCACAAGGGAAAAGACAAAGCCCACAAACCTTGTAAGCTACAAGTCTGAGAACTTTGAGCTCGTCTTTGCCCAAGAGGGTGGAAGGCTCGTTGGCTTCAAGGACCTAAAATACAACAGAGAGCTCATCACAGAGGAGGAAAAAAAGCTAAACCTGTTCCCCCTTGAGGTATTCACTGGGGACCCAAACATTGACCTTGCGCTGAACTCAGAGGGCTACGAGATAAAGGTAGAGGGCAACAGAATAAGTCTAAGCCTCAAAAAAGAAAACTGGAGCATAGAAAAGGTTTTGGAGGATAAGGGAAATTACTTTGTGCTCTCTGTGGTTGGCAAAAACCTCCCACCTCTGTTTGTATCCTCCGGCATTCAGGTAAAGGAGGATGACTTTTACACCCACTCGGGTCCTGTGCTAAAGGTGGGAGAAAGGGTTTTAAGGTTGGAGATAAAGGACATCCAATCTAAAGAGCTTCTCTTTGGAGACATAAAGTTTGCGGGTGTGGAAAGCAGGTATTACTTTAAGGGTTTTCAGGGTGATATATCTGCTTCTGCAGTGTACAGAGTGGGCGAAAAGGACAGCCTAGTTCTTGTTAGGGCAGAAAGACCTCTAAACCTCTACATGGGTGCAAAGGAGTACAGCCGGCTAAAGCCCTTGGGTCTTTCGGATGTTTTAGACTATGGTAGTCTCAAACTTTTGGTAAAACCCCTTTTCGTGTTTATGTATTGGATCTATGAACATCTTAACTCTTGGGTCTTTTCCATCCTTGCCCTTACCCTTATTGTCAGACTTTTGATGTTTCCCCTTACCTACAAGAGCACTATTTCTATGATGAAGCTTTCGGAGCTTGCCCCCAAGATGCAACAGCTTAAAGAAAAATACAAAGATGACCCTGTAAAGTTTCAGGAGGAAATGGTCAAGCTCTACTCGGAGGTGGGCTTTAACCCTGCTTCTGGTTGTCTGCCTATACTCTTACAAATACCCGTTTTCTTTGCCCTTTATAAGGTTCTGACCATAACCGCAGACCTCCAGCTTGCCAAGTTTTTATGGATAGGTAGCTTGGCAGAAAAGGACCCCTTTTATATCTTGCCCGTGCTCATGGGAATAACCATGATCGCCCAGCAGTTCATAAGCCCATCCCCCGAAAAATCTCAAAACTTTATGATGTATATATCGTCGGTTGTGTTCACCTTCCTCTTTGCCAACTTTCCCTCCGGTTTGGTGCTCTATTGGACCTTTAACAACATCATAAGCCTGGGTCAGAGCTACCTTATAAAGAAACTAACCACGAAGCCAAAGGCAAAGGAAGGGAAAAAGGGTAAGAAAAAATGAGGGTCCTTATCACCGGTGGTGCAGGTTTTATCGGCTCCAACCTGGCAAAGGAACTGCAGAGCATTTATCCCAAAGCGAGGATTTGGGTTCTGGATAACTTTTCCTCTGGGCACTTTAAAAACCTGCTGGGTTTTAAAGGGGAGGTGATCACCGCAGACCTATCGGAGCCATCCCTCTGGGAGTGGTTAAAAGAGAAATTTCACTTTGATGTGGTTTTCCATCAAGGTGCCATAACAGACACCACTGTAATGGACCAGTTCAAGATGCTAAGGGTTAATGCGGACAGCCTGAGGTTTATACTGGATGCAGTCCTTGCATGGAAGGCAAAGCTCATATATGCCTCCTCCGCCGGCGTCTACGGAAACAGCCCATCACCCATGAGAGAAGGGGAAGGAGAAGTGCCCGAGAACCCTTACGGCTTTTCTAAGTTGATGATGGACCAAATAGCCCTGAACTTCATGGAGGAGAACCCACATATAAAGGTTGTGGGTCTGAGATACTTCAACGTGTATGGACCGGGGGAAAGCTACAAGGGAAAGACCGCCAGCATGGTCTATCAGCTGCACAAACAGATGAAGGAAGGGAAAAGACCAAGGCTCTTTAAGTGGGGAGAGCAAAGGAGGGATTTTGTTTATGTAAAGGATGTGATAAGGGCAAACCTGCTGGCAATGGAGAGAAATGTTTCTGGCATCTTCAACGTAGCTACGGGCATAGCAGGAAGCTTTAACGAGATCGTTTCCATCCTAAACCAACTTTTGGGCACCAACTTAGAACCCGATTACTTTGATTGTCCCTACGACTTTTATCAGAACTACACCCAGGCGGACATAACCAAGGCAAAGGAGCTTTTGGGCTACGAGCCTGAATATAGCTTAGAAGAGGGCATAAGGGATTATCTTAAACATCTGTGAATTGGGAAGAGGTCCTCAACGCCCTTGGAGAGGGGGTTTTGGTTTTAAAAGGTTCAGAGGTAGTTTTTGCCAATAACTTTTTGGTGGAAAACCAACTTGTTAGGGAAGACTGGAAAGGAAAACACTACTACGAGGCAATAAGAAGCCTGCCCTTTATATCCATCGTAGGAAGGGCTCTTGGTAAAGGCTCCCTTTCTGAGGAATTTCAGCATTTGGAGAGGTTTTACAAAGTAGTTTCAAGAAGGACGGGAGAACTGCTTGTCTGCGAGGTTTCCGATGTGAGCCATGTAAAGAAATACGAGCAGTCAAAGAGGGAGTTTGTGGATAACGCCTCCCACGAGCTGAAAACACCCATATCGGTTTTAATGGGCATCGTGGAGACCCTTTTGGAGGAGGAAGAAGACCAAAGAAGAAGACGGTTCTTAGAGAAAGCTTTAAGGAGAATAGAACAGATGCAAAACCTGGTGGAGGACATGCTAACATTAACCAAGCTTGAGTCAGGAAGGGAAAGGTTAAACCTTTCGGAGTTCAAACTGAGGGAACTGGTGGAGGAGGTCTACGACAGCCTTGAGCAGGAGTTTGTAAAAAGGGAGGTTAGCTTTGAAAACTTGGTAAGCGAAGACTTTAAAATGTTCGCAGACAAGCAGAAGTTCTTTTTACTTTTGAGAAATCTCATAGACAACGCGGTAAAATATAACAAAAAGGGAGGAAAGGTGTGGGTGCGGGCAAAGAAGGAGGAAGACAAACAGATCTTAGAGGTTGAAGACACGGGCATAGGCATTCCGCCGGAGCGTATTCCCTTTATCTTTGAGAGGTTTTATAGGGTAGATAAAGGAAGGTCCAAGGAGATGGGTGGCACAGGTTTGGGACTTTCCATAGTAAAGCACATTGTATTTTTACATGGAGGAGAAATAATGGTTCATTCCAAACCCGGAGAGGGAAGCAGGTTTTCCGTTATAATACCAATTTTGCTAAAGTAATTTCTTAACAGATTTTTAACAGTGCTGACGTTATAATTCTCCTTGGGAGGTTTGGCATGAAACTACATGCAGAGATAGAAGAGGCAAAGCAGCTTGTTCTAAAAATGGCAGAGCTTGTTCGGACTGCTGTGGAGAAAGCTATAAACTCTTTGAATAAGCAGGATACAAACTTGGCGGAGGAGATCATAAAGGGAGATAATGCCATAGACCAGTTGGAAGTGGAGATAGAAAGGCGTTGTATAAGGATGATCGCCCTCTATCAGCCAGAGGCAGTGGACCTTAGGCTAATAATGGGTATATACAAAATGGTCTCCGATTTGGAAAGGATAGGGGATGAGGCGGAAAATATAGCAGAAAGGTTAATTATATTGGCGCAGGAGCCCCCGCTAAAGCCTTATGTAAATCTAACCTTAATGGCGAACACCGTGAGAACCATGATTGAGGATGCGGTAATTAGCTTTTTCCACAGGGATGTGGAGCTTGCAAAGAAGGTTATAGAGAAAGACGATACGGTGGATGAGCTTTACCATCAGTTGGAAAGGGAATTGATAACCTATGTTATGGAGGACCCAAGGAACATAAAAAGGGTTATAAGCCTCTCCTTTGTGGCAAGGCATTTTGAAAGGATGGCAGACCATGCGGAAAACATCGCAGAAATGGCCATTTATTGGTCTGAGGGAGAGCTAATAAAGCATCAGCATATAGTGGAAAGGAAGGCAAAAGAGGAAAAAGCGGAGTGAAAGGCTTTCTTATAAGCCTTGAGGGAATAGACGGTTCTGGCAAAAGCACCCAAGCCCGTAAGCTGTATAAGTTTTTAAAGGAAGAGGGCTACGAGGTTTCCCTTTATAGGGACCCCGGTTCTACTCCTCTGGCAGAAAAAATAAGGGAAATGATAATAAACTACCCTATGGACTCAATTACAGAGCTTTTGCTCTTTGAAAGTGCAAGGTCTAACTTAATGTGGGAGAAAATATTCCCAGACCTGACCAGCGGAAAAATTGTAATAGTGGATCGGTTTATAGACTCCACGACCGCTTACCAGGGCTACGGAAGGGAGATAAACTTAGGAACTGTTAGCATTCTAAATCACATAGCCATAAGGGGGAGAAAGCCAGACCTTACCTTTATACTTAACCTACCCTTGGAGTTGGCTTTGCAGAGGTTAAAGGAACAAAAGACCAAGTTTGAAGAACAAAACTACTTAAAGAAGGTCAGGGACGGATACCTTCAGGTTTTCTATTCTGAAAAGGAGAGGGACATAAGGCTAATAGATGCCAGCAGGTCAGAGGAGGAGGTTTTTGAAGAAATAAAAACCATAACCTTGGAAAGGCTTAAGTTATTATAAAATAGGAAGCTAAACTATGCGGGTGGTTATAGTTGCCAGTGAAAGCGCCCCATATTTGAAGACGGGAGGGTTGGGAGACGTGATCCACTCCCTTTCCAAAGCCCTTATAAAGCTTGGGCATACAGTTTACGTAATAATGCCTAAGTACGCCAAGCTAAAAAGGAGCTTAGAGAAAAAGGTAAAAGAGGGCATAAAAATATACATTGACTACCAGTGGAGGGAGTTTGACCTTTATGAAGATATTCTGGACCATGTTAGATATTTTTTCATAGACTACAAACCCTACTACGGGAGGGAATATGCCTACGCACCCCCAAAGGGGGATTACTACGACAATGCCCTGAGGTTTGGCTTTTTGTCTTTGGCAAGTCTTCAGGTTATAAGGGAGTTGGAGCTAAATCCGGAGGCCATCCATGTTCACGACTGGCACACGGGAATTTTGCCCCTGTATAAGTCCTTGTATTACCCAGACTTAGAGAGAGTCCCAGTTGTATTTACCATCCACAATGCCATGCATCAGGGCATTTTTGACGCCCATTTTCTACCCGCTTTGAACCTACCGTGGGAGGTATTCCACCCTTACGGGGGCATAGAGTTTTACGGAAAGATAAACTTTATGAAGACGGGAATACTATTCTGTGATGTTTTGACCACGGTTAGCCCATCTTATGCGGAAGAATTGAAAGGTTATTGTTATGGTTTGGAGGGAGTTATAAGGGAAAAGAAATACTTTTTTGGTATCCTCAACGGCATAGATTACGATGTGTGGAACCCAGAAAAGGACGAACTTATCTTTGCTAAATATAACCTTAGGAGCTTTAAAAAGGGTAAGTTGAAGAACAAAGTGCATCTTAAGGAGATCTTTGGCTTGAAAACTGAAAACTACAGACCTCTCATAGGTATAGTGGCGAGACTTACCGCCCAGAAGGGCTTTGACCTAATATTTTCCTCCGCGGAGGAGATCGTAAAAGAGGGCTTTGATATGTTAGTTTTGGGTTCTGGCGAGGACAAATACCAAGAAATGCTCGTGGAGCTGAGTA
>Ga0308397_1001748_pt1 | contig 11721 bp, 8 predicted proteins | sample Hotspr20SampleT8_FD_202356 | JGI IMG/M metagenome (GOLD analysis project Ga0308397, IMG submission 202356) | Hot spring phototrophic mat microbial communities from Mushroom Spring, Yellowstone National Park, Wyoming, United States - 20051001_T8 ...
GTTGGGAAGGGGATGCGGATTTTAACGGTGCGAAGGTGATTGCGCTTTTGGGGGCTGCCGTAAACCAGCCTAGAGGTTCGTGGTTGGCTTGCCAACTGCAGGGCTGCCGAAAGCCCGCCCTGTACTGTGAAGCAGTCAGGGTCGGGTAGTTTACATGGGTGTAGGATTAGAGGTTATGAAATCTAGGGATCCAGGCCAAGTGACACCCGATGCGCTGATAGCTACTTTGGAAGTGGCCATCCGCCACCACCAGGCAGGGGAGCTGCAGCAGGCGGAAGCGGCCTACCGTCAGGTGCTGGCTCTCCAGCCCGAGCAGCCCGAGGCTCTGCATTTTCTAGGCATCCTCTGCTACCAGACGGGCCGCCTTGAGGAAGCCGCGGCCCACATGGCCAAGGCCACGCAGCTGCGGCCAGAGCAGGCAGCTTTTCACAGCAACTTGGGCGCTGTATATCAAGCGCTGGGCAAGCGGGAAGCAGCTATCGAATGCTACAGCCAAGCGGTGGCGCTGCAGCCGGATCACCTGCAGGCCCTCTTCAACCTGGGCCTCTGCCACTTTCAACTGGGCCAGTATGACCAAGCCGAGGAGTATTACCGGCGGGCCCTGGCCCTGCAGCCCCAAGATCCTCAGATTTTGACAGATTTGGCCCACATTGAGCGGCAAAAAGGGCGGCTGGCAACGGCCATTGAGCATCTGGAGCAAGCCCTGGCAGCCGAGCTTACCCCCGAACGGGCGCAGCAGTTGGCGGAGCTCTGCCGCGAGGCCGGGCAGTTGGAGCGCTCCGCTGAGCTCTATCGGCAGCTCCTGGAGCAGGATCCGCAGCAAGCGGCCTTGCACAATGGCTTGGGCTTGACCTTGGCAGAGCAAGGGAAATGGGAGGAGGCCATTGCCGCTTTCCGCCAGGCGCTGGAGCTGGATAGGCACTTGGTGGAAGCTCACATCAACCTGGGCACCGCCCTGCTGGAGCAGGATCAGCCGGAGGCGGCCATTGAAGCCTATCGGGCGGCTTTGGCGCTGCAGCCGGATCGCCCGCGGGTTTACTTCAACCTGGCCACAGCCTATCGCAAGCTGAAGCAGCCGCAACGGGCGCTGGACTACTACCACGTGGCCATTGGCCTGCAGCCAGACTACGCCGAGGCCCATCGCGGCTTGGCCAACCTTCTGTCAGATCGCAAGCTGCGCAAGGTGTTCTCCAATGGACTGCTAGACAGCATGGCCCACCTCAGCCGCGCTCTGGGTGTGCGGCCCAACCTGGCCGAGGCCTACTTCGAGGCCGGCTGCCTGCTATTGGATCAACTGCGGTTTAAGGAGGCCATCCCCTTGCTGGAAGCGGCCCTAGAGCACAAGCCCGATTTTGCCCTGGCCTACAACAACCTGGGCCTAGCCTATCGGCATTTGAACGAGCCGGAAAAAGAAGAGATTCAATACCGGCAGGCGCTGGTGCACGACCCAGAACTGGGAGAAGCCTACTGCAACTTGGGGCTGTTGTTGCAAAGCCAGCACCGCAACGAAGAGGCCCTGCCGGTTTTGCAGGAAGCGGCCCGCCTCAAGCCGGACTTCCTGGATGTTCACCGGGCGCTGGGATCCGTTTACAAAGAGTTGAACCGCCTAACCGAGGCACTGGAATCTTTCCAGCGCGCCCTGGAGATCAACCCCGAGGATCCTTCCACCTATGCAGGGTTGGCAGGCACCTTCCTCCAGCAATGCCGCCACGAGGAGGCCATCCAAGCCTACCGCAAGTCGGCCAAGCTGGCGCCGGGGGTGATCGCCTTCCACGGCAACATCCTCATGGGCTTGCACTACGCTCCCGATTTCGATCCCGAAGAGACGCTGCGAGAGCACAAGAAGTGGGGGGATGCCACTCAGGCTGCAGTGGCCCATCTGCGGCGGCCCTACCACCGGGATCGCGACCTAAAGCGGCCTCTGCGCATCGGCTACATCTCCGGCGACTTCAAGCTGCACTCGGTAAGCATGTTCTTTGAGCATGTCTATAACCACCACGACCACGAGCGCTTCCAGATCTACTGCTATTCCAACACACCGCACTCAGACATGGTGACGGAGCGGATGAAAGAGAAGGCCGATGGCTGGCGGGATATCTACAAGATCCGCTCCGACGTGGAAGTGGCCGAGCTCATCCACGAGGACAAGATCGACATTTTGGTGGATCTGGCTGGCCACACCGCCTACAACCGCCTGGGGGTGCTGGCGCTCAAACCTGCCCCCATCCAGGCCACCTATCTGGGCTACCCCAACACCACTGGTTTAACCTTGGTGGACTACCGCATCACCGACGCCTATGCCGACCCGCCGGGCATGACGGAGAAATACCACACGGAAAAGCTGATGCGCCTGCCTAAAAGCTTTCTCTGCTACAACCCTGTGGATATCTTTCCGCCGGTTTCCGAGCTGCCGGCCCTCTCGGCGGGCTACATTACCTTTGGCTGCTGCAACAACCCCACCAAAATTACCCCCAACGTGGTGGCCGTGTGGGCGGAGATCCTCAAGCGGCTGCCCAACGCCCGCATCCTGCTCAAAAACATGCGCTACACCGACCGCAGCGTCTGCGAGATCTTCTGGGGGCACTTCGAGCGGCACGGGGTGGATCGGCAGCGGGTGCACCTGGTGGGAGATCGCCGCAGCATTCCAGAGCATCTCCAGATCTACAGCGAGATTGACATTGGCCTAGATCCTTTCCCCTACAACGGCACCACCACCACCTGTGAAACCCTCTGGGGCGGCGCGCCGGTGGTTGTCCTGGCGGGGAATGCCCACGTCTGCCGCGTGGGAGTCTCCATTCTCACTAACGTGGGGCTGCCGGAGCTAGTGGCCCAAACCCCGGAAGAGTATGTGGAGATCGCCGTCAACCTGGCCAATGACCTGGAGCGGCTGCGGCATCTGCGCCACAACCTGCGAGACATGATGGAGAAATCGCCCCTGCGGGATCCACAAAGCCATGCCCGCGCCCTAGAGCGGGCCTATTGGCAGATGTGGAAAAACTTGGTGGTCAGCGGTCAGTAGGTTCCTCGGATTCCGAAGGAGCCACCTGCTCGAAAATGTCCCACAGCTTGGCGGCCACTGTTGCCCAGCTCAGCTCCTTGGCCTGTTCCAACCCCTTGGCAATGAGGGGAGAGCGCACCGGGTAGCTTTGAATGCGCTGCAAGGCGTCAACCAGCTCTTGAAGAGAGCCTTGGCAGAGCAGGGCTGTCGAGTTCTGCAAGGGATCCTTATCTTTTTTCTCTCCAGAGGCAGTTGCCGACTCCGAGCCGGAGGCATTTGGCTGCTCATCCCGGTAATGCACCACAGGACAGCCGCAGGCCATCGCCTCAAGGGGGCTGCTGGGCCGAAAGGTGGAGTGGAAAACCAGCGCCAGAGCCGAGGAATAGGCGCAGGCAAGCTCGGGATTGTTCAGGCTGAGGTAGCGAAGGCCTTGTTTTTGGGGCAGTTGCGCTTTGACAGGATCCACCTCCAGAGGACTGGGAAAGGCAAAGACCAGCTCGGTGCGGGAGAGCCTTTGGCCCTGCAGGATCTCCCAAGCTTGGCTGACAGCCTGGATGCCACGGTAATCAGCCAGCTGTTCGGGCAAGACGGCCAAGAAAAAAGGGCGAGTCAACTGAAACTTGCGGCGAAACTCGGCCATGGCATCGGGTGCTGCAGGCTTGGCCCAGCCCTCAATAGCAGGGTAGACCAGCGAAATCTGATCTGGAGGAATGCCGGGGTAGTAGGTTCTAAGGCCAGCTAGAACCTCATCGGAAAAGACAATGTAGTGGGAAGCAGCTAGGATGGCATTTTTTTTCTCCAGATACTCTGAAGAAAACTGGCTGCCGGCTTCTGCCTCCAGATCGTAAACAAAGGCAATGGAAGGGGTGGAAAGGGGAGTGGTGTAGCCAGTGGAAAGAAACAGGCGTGCCTCGAGTTGGTCGCAGACACTCTGCAAGCCAGTGCGATCTTCTGCGGCTTCCTCGAAACTAAAGCGAGGGATCTCCGAAAAAAAAGTTCCCGGCGGCAGCCAAGTCTGGCCACGGGTGAGCACCACAAACTGCGTCGCTTTCTTTGCCTTCACCCACTCTTCAATGAGGCTTAGCCAGAGATAGGACTGATCTAAAGCTGGCGAGCGGAAGAACCCTCCCGACTGCCATATCACCCCATCGATAACGATCATCCTTCCCCCTCTTAATCTAGTTAAGAGACGTTGAGAGCGGCGAACATCTTGGCCAGGTAGAAGTCTTTGTAGCGCGTCTTAGCTATTTGATCGTGAACGCCTAGAATGAAAGCCACTAGGTCATAGGAGAGGTAAACCTCGTGCAAGACTACTGCCATGGCCAGCCGCTGACGAGCAGAGAGGTGATCTAAGTGCATGAAGTTTTTCACGTAGACATAATCGCACCAGAGGACTTGCGTGTAGGGCCGATAGGTCCTGGCCGAGAAGGGCTTAAGGCAAGCGCCACAGTTACTCGTCATGCCGTGGAGCAAGAAACCCTGCTCCCTAAGGGCAATATCCACGTCACTAAAAAGGGGCTGATTCTTGTAGAGGGGAATGTACTCCACCTCGGTTTGGATGACAGTTACATGCTGTAGGGTTTTGCTGGCACCGCGGATAACATCCAGCTCGGCTCCCTGAACATCCATCTTCAGAAAGTCCACTTCGCCCAGCTCGGGGATGTCATCCAAGCGGGTGGTCTGGACTTCCTCAACCCGAGTTACCCGACAAACTTCCGCCAAGTTCTCAAAATGCTGGGCCAGCTCCTGATTGGGCTCATAAAGAGAGGAGGTGTAGCCGGTATTGGTGAAATAGAACTTGCGGCGGGATCCATCCCCAATGAAGTAGGGAAAGTACTGCCGCTTCACTTTGTCGGCGCGAGAAGCCTCGGCTAGGGCTCTGGCGTTGAGCTTTTCACACTCTTCCTTCTGGGGCTCAAATCCTATCACCTGGGCATGTCCTTCCTGAACCAGCTTGTCGAAGTTATCGCCGCCCAGAAACACTGCTCCCACGTCCACAATTCGGATAAAAGGCATGTCTTTATCGAGGATCTCGCTAGTCGGGAAAGGCATTACTCTACTCCACAGAAACGGCTAGATCAGACCAGCTTTGCTCGCCAGAGAAAAGCGATTCGGATGCACGGCAACCAAGTTTGACGCAGTTGGCGGTTGGACAGAGGCCTGAACAATGCTGAGATCTTGGATCACTGGGTTATAGACATAAATGAGATAACCCAATTCGGCAAGAAGCTTCGCCGACTCCAAACCTGAAAACTGGCCGACATTTTGGTTTCCAAACAGGATTACCGGGCTGCAGGTCTCGATAAGTTTTCTCCCCCCCTTCAAAACGGGAACTTCTGCCCCTTCCACATCGACTTTGAGCAAATCAATGTCGGGGCTGCCCTCTGAGATCCACAGCTCGTCTAAGGTAATTTGCTGCACCGGCTTGGTTTCTTCTACAACCGACATGGGATCCGTGACGATGCGGTTGAAAACGCTGGCCCCTTCACAGACCAGGTAAACCTCGCGGGACTCTTCGCCTACCGCAGCTTCCACAACTTGCACGGATTGGTCGAGCTTGTTTTGAGCGACCGTTGCCTGCAAGCACTGCACACATCCCGGCGTAGGTTCAATGGCATAGACTTTTCCAGACTCGCCCACACAGCGGGCAAAGAGAAAGGTGTAAACCCCAACGTTGGCCCCAACGTCAATGGCGTTCATGCCCGGCTTGAGGATTTGCCGACACAGCTCGATTTCACTCTCAAACCAGCGATCTTGAGCCAGGAGGATAAAGGTCACAATGCTTTTAAGATCTGGCTCTAGCCTTAGCTTGTACCCCTCATACTGAGTCCAAATTTCCATACTGGCCACCGCCTCCGAGGCTGGATCTCCGTTAGGAGGCGTTTCTAACTCTTGCTCTGCTGAATCCGACTCCGCCTTGGAGGGATCCTGCCGCGGAATGTAGCGATCTAGAGCCAGTTGCAGCACTTGCAGGGCCCTGTCCTTCTGCCCAGGGAAATGGTCGGCTATTTTCTGCAGCAAGAAAGCCCCTTCCGGCTGCGCCTGCGCTGCCGCATTCATGGCAACCACCATCTGGGCCTCTAAGTCCTCTGGGTCAATGGCTGCAGCCAGCCGCCAGTAGGGCAATGGCTCCGGTCGGTAAACGACTCCGCTGTGGTGGGCTAGCCAACGGGCTAGAGTGTGGAGGTAGCGCTCGCGGGGGCCGAGGCGAGAGGTAGCCTTGGAAGAGCGGCGGGCCTTTTTGCCGGCGAAAGCCAAGCGGGGGGGATCCCAAGCGAGCTTGGGCTGGGATCCGGTTAGGCCCAAGCTGGGATCTTCTAGGTAACGCTGGGTCAACAGCCGGGAGAGCAGCTCTTTTCCCTCTTGGAGGGCCGTGTAGCGGCTTCCCAAGGCCAAAAGGGCATGGAGGCGATTGAACTGGGAGGGGAGATGGTTGGGATCGAGATCCAAACCCTGCCGCCAGGCCGCCAGAGCCATGGCCCAAGCCGCACGTCGCTCCCGCGAGGTTTTGGCTTGCTGGGCCTTCAAGCAGTGAGAGATGCCCAGCTCGTTACATTCATCGGCAGTGGTGGGGATCCCCATGGCTTCGCTAACTAAGCTGCTGAATTATCCTACCACCTTGCCGGAGCTGCACTGGGTCTTCTGAACAGGCAGAAGAGAAGGCGGAAAAAGTTTGGTAACCTAGGAGAGCGATGCCGCTTGTGGTTGAGGGATGTTCATGGTACGCCGTTTCCCCGTCTGGATTGCTGCTGCCGCCTTGGCAGGAGGGATCGCCTGTACCCAGGCAGCTCCTGTGCAAGCTCCTGACCAGGTGGTGAAAACGTTTATCGCAGCCACCGAGAAGGGGGACTGGGGCACGGCAGACAGCTACCTGACGGAGCGCTTCAGCAATGCCCTCCGGCCGGGATCCCTGCCTTCGATTTGGGGCACGGTGGGGAAGAACGTGCAGGTGCGCAACCAAGAGGTGACCGGGAAGACGGCCTATGTTTGGGTGGAGGGCACCGACTCGCTGGAGGATGCGGCCCAGCGCCTGGGGCTGGATCCCTTGACGTTGCGCAAGTATTTGACCCAGCCGGATCTGGCGGATCCCACCTATCAGCAGTTGGCCCCGCAGTTGGTGGGTCTGCGCCTGGAGGGAGAGACGGTAACCTCCCGCGTCAAGATCACCCTCTACCAGCAAGACCGCGGCTGGCGGATTGAAGTGTGGCAGCCGGATAAGCCACCTGCTGCTTCGGGATCCCAGTCGGAAAACCCAGAAGAGACAGAAGCAGCGGATCCCGGTGAAAATTCTGCATCTCCAACCGAGAACCCCTAGGACTGTTACCTGCAGGGAGATTGGGGAGGGTGTGGATGTGAGAGCGTGGTTTTTCCTGGTGCTGGCTTTGCTGCCTCTGGGGGGCTGTTGGCAGGCCAAAACGGCTGAAGAAACGCTGCGGGAGTTTGTCCAGGCGGCCAATGCCCGCGATTTTGCCACCGCAGAAGCCCTGCTCACTCCGCGGCTGCTAAAAGGGATCCCTCCGGGGGCCTTGGATCAATCGTGGCCCTCAGCGGAGGAGTTTACCCTCACCCCCATTCAAGCGGTGGGCAATACGGCCATTTTCCGGGTGGAGGCAATCCTGAAGCCAGAAGCGGTGGTGCCGACTTTGCGTTTCCAGTTCACTGCCGAGGAGCTGCAACGATTTTTAACAGAGCCGGATCGGGAGGATCCCCGGTTTCGCCCTTTTCGCTCTCAGTTGGGCTTCTACGAGCCTTTGCCGGAGGGTCGGCTGCGCGCAGTTATGGAGGTTACCCTCTATCGCCAGGCTCAAGGGTGGCGGGTGGAGTTGGCTCGGCTGCAGCCTCTGAATACGGTGGTTCTCCATGAGCCGATCCAATTGGCAGAAGAGGCCCAACCTTTTCAGCTGACGGGAACGGTGCGGCTGCTCAACCGCAAGGAGGGCTGGATTGGGGTCAACTTGGAAAAAGTCAGCCCCAGCTTGGAGCGCTACGCGGGCACGTGGGTCTCGGTGGTTCCCGCTGAGGAGGTGCAAGTGACTCGCCTTGGCCGCTCTGCCAGCTGGCTGGATCTGCTCCCGGGAGATGTGGTGGAAATGGAAGGCACCGTTCGGTTCGCCGTCAACGTCGATGCGGAAGGGGGGATCCCAGCGGCCATTCGGGCCGAGCAAATCAGGGTGCTGCAGACCCTCACCCCCAGCCCCTCTCCCAGCCCAAGCGCTCCGCGTCGCTAAACGCAAACACCCCCGGCCCCTCTCCCAGGGGGAGAGGGGGGTAGGTTCTTGAACTCAACGCAGCGGCGAGTGCAACAGCACCACCAGCCGCTCTTCCAGGAACTTGAGATTGGCCACCACTTGGTTAAAGGCCTCTTCGGGGGTCCAGTCCATGAGATCTAGGGCCTTGGCCGCCAGGGCCTGCACGGGCACAGGCTCTTCCCCAAAGACGTCGATTAGCCAGCGCACCGAGAAGGGATCGATGACGATGTTGCCTTCGGATCCCGGCCAGCCATTGATGTTGACCGGGCCGTTGTCGCGGATGGCGTTTTCAAAGGCCAGCTTGGCATTGAGACGGATCAACAGGGGATGGGCCTGCACGGAGCCGTTTCGCCATTCTTCCAGGGTAAAAGGGGCTGGTGGGGTGGGGCGAGGATGGCCGCACCAAAAATCGATCAGCCGGGTCAGGTTGGGGAAAATCAGCTCGATAAAGTGCAGCAGCTCCTCTTGGCTGAGCTTTTTGATGTGGCGCAGGGCATAAGGGACAGGCTTGGTGAGGACTCGCTCCAGCTTCCACTGCTGCCAGTTCACCATGCTGATGAACTCCAGCTCCGCCTGGCGCAGCATCTCAAACACCTGGGGCACCGTAAAGCCTTTGTCGCTGCGCAGCAGGAAGTTGGCCAGGATCCCGTTGGTGGTTTTGATGGCGTCCCCCTTCCAGTGGCTTTTGACGAAGCTGCCTTCGTGGAGGGCATCCATCAGCTCCCTGAGGATGGGGACAGCCTTGGCAGCGGGCTCGTCCATCACCCCCAGCAGCTCCATGGCATTTTGCATGTTGAAAATAAACTGGCGCTGGTAAAGGCTGTGGACATTGGTGCGGATGATGCCGTCTGGTTTGAGCACCTGGCGCATGCCTTTCAGCCCCGCCACCGGATCGTCCAGCAGGTAGAGCACGTCATTGCAGGCGATGAAATCGAACTGCTCCCCCAAGGCTTGCAGGTCGGTGATGTCCATCACCTCGAAACGCGCCTCTTTGATCTGGTGGAACTCGAAGCGCTGCCGGGCCATCTCCAGCGATTTCGGCGAGATATCCACCCCAACAAAAGAAGCGCCTGGGTTGGCCGTGGCCAGGACCAGGGTTTCCCAGCCGGAGCCGCAGCCGGCGTTGAGCATCACTTTGCCCTCGGGTTTGACCACCTTGCGCTCTCGTACATAGCAGGCGGTGGTGTAGCTGTTGGCAAACAGGGCAAAGGTATCCGTAACCGTCTGCTCAATGGGGACGTTGGGATAGGGAAATTCGTCAAACTGCGCCTGCACCAACTTCGAGGCAGATTGCTCCGGCATAGGGATCCCTTTTTCTCTGGAGCTTATGGTAGCCAATCCTTAACTGAACAGGGCCTGTGTTGATCCCAGCCGCTCTTCGGTCTGGGGATCAAAAAGGTGGAAGCGATCCATGTCGAAGACCACTTCGGCCCATTGGTTGACGCGCAGCTCGGTGCGGGGATCCACGCGGGCCACAAACTCCTGCTCGGGGAGGATCCCTTCGGGGTCAGCGGCGCTGAGGTGGAGGATGACCTCGCTGCCCATCTGCTCGGCGACCGAGACTTTGGCCCGCACGCGGGCGGGCTGGATCCCTGGGGGTTGGTACTGGGGATCGTGGATGTTTTCCGGGCGGATGCCGAAGATGACCGGCTGGCCGGCGTGGGGCCGATAGGGATCCGCCTGGTGAGGGGGGATGGGCAGGCGGAAGGCGCCGGTATCGACCCAGAGGGTGCCCTCTTGTTCCCGCAGCTTGGCCTGGAAGAAGTTCATGGCAGGGCTGCCGATGAAGCCGGCCACAAACAGGTTGGCGGGGCGGCTGTAGAGGGCCTGGGGAGTATCCACCTGCTGCAGGCGGCCATCTTTCATGACGGCGATGCGGTTGCCCATGGTCATGGCTTCCACCTGGTCGTGGGTGACGTAGATGAAGGTGGTGCCCAGTTGCATGTGCAACTTGCTAATCTCGGCCCGCGCCTGCACCCGCAGCTTGGCGTCGAGGTTGGAGAGGGGCTCATCCATCAAAAACACCGCCGGGTTGCGCACAATGGCCCGCCCGACGGCCACCCGCTGCCGTTGCCCACCGGAAAGTTCCTTGGGCTTGCGGTTGAGAAGGTGCTCGATCCCAAGGCGCTTGGCCACCCCCCTAACCCGGCTTTCGATCTCCGCCCGTGGCAGGCCGCGCAGCTTGAGGCCAAAGGCCATGTTCTCGGCCACGGTCATGTGGGGGTAGAGGGCATAGGATTGGAAGACCATGGCGATATCCCGATCCTTGGGGGGGATATCGTTGACCACTCGGTCGCCGATGTAGATGGAGCCGGCGCTCACCTCTTCCAGTCCGGCCAGCATGCGCAAAGAGGTGGTTTTGCCGCAGCCGGAGGGGCCGACAAAGACGAGAAATTCCCCGTCTTCGACGGTGATGTTCAGCTAGAAATCGCAGGAGCCCCGCACTGTACCCGTAGGGTCAGTGCCGGGAGGAATGCGAGGTTACAATAGAACCATGACCCAAGTCCTGACCGTCTCCTGCAAGCTCAAGGTAGCCCAGTCGCAAGCCGCCAAATTGGACGCGACTTTGGAGGCTTTTGGCCAAGCCTTGAATTGGGTCAACCAGAACACGCCGGAGAAGATCGTCAACGCGGTCAAGCTGCAATCCCTTTGCTACTACGAGATTCGAGCCCGGTTTGGCTTGTCCAGTAACTTGGCTCAACAGGTGTGCAGACGGGTAGCGGGTTCCCGCAAAGTGGCTAAGCAGAAAAAGCGTCCCGTCAAGGAGTTTAAGAGCGGCTTTGTTACCTACGACGCTCGCATCTTTTCGTTCCGTCAAAAAGACTGGACGGTGTCGCTGACCACGGTGGAAGGGAGAGAACGCTTTGAACTGGCCATTGGCAACTACCAGCGTGGGATGCTGGCTGGTTCCAACCCAAAAGCTGCCACGCTGATCAAGCGCAAAGATGGCTCCTACTACATCCAGATTTGCGTAGAGAAAAAACCACCCAAGCAACAAGATACCGACAAGGTGATCGGGGTGGACTTGGGAAGGACAGATATTGCCCATACATCGGAAGGAGATCACTGGAATGGACAGCAGTTGAACAAAGTCCGAGACCACTACTCCCGGTTGAGGGCGGCACTCCAACGCAAAGCCAGTAAGGGCACACGCAGTTCGCGGCGCAGATGCAGAGAACTGTTGCAACGGCTGTCTGGCAAGGAGAGGCGCTTTCAGGCGTGGGTCAATCATCGCATCTCCAAAGCTATTGTCTCTAGGGCAAAAGCTACCAACAGCGCTATTGCTCTGGAAGACCTGACAGGGATCCGGAAAAGAGTCAATCAACAGCCGCGCAGCAAAGCCGAGCGGCGCAGGGCCAACAGTTGGGCGTTCTACCAACTACGTCAGTTTCTGGAATACAAGGCGAGGGTTGCAGGGGTTTCTCTGATTCTTGTGCCGCCCGCCTACACGTCGCAGACCTGTCACAAGTGTTT
>Ga0308397_1001750_pt1 | contig 11717 bp, 15 predicted proteins | sample Hotspr20SampleT8_FD_202356 | JGI IMG/M metagenome (GOLD analysis project Ga0308397, IMG submission 202356) | Hot spring phototrophic mat microbial communities from Mushroom Spring, Yellowstone National Park, Wyoming, United States - 20051001_T8 ...
GATGACGATATCGTCATCGGCTTTTTTATTTAGCAAACCCCTTTAAAACGGATTCGAATTCATAAGAGTTTCACACTCCTTGATGAATTTCTCAAGCTCATCAACAGTAGGCACAAGATCATAAGCCTCAAATGCAGCTTGTGCTAAAGCATCAAATTTAACATCTCCATAATTAACACATGCTGCTAAACACGCTTTAGCCCAGTATTTAGTCCATCCAGGCGTTCTTAGTATAGGCGGCGGCGGAACAACTTTCTCAATTAAAGCGCGCAATGAACTTGTTGAATATCTGTGCCATCCTGGATACTCTTCATCACGACATGCATACCACCAGCCATGCACGTAATGAAGCCTAAACCCGAAGATAGACAAGATATCATCCGCTTTTTTCACAGGTTTATCGATCTGATCGAACAAAACAGAAGCTGGATAGTCATTGGTATCCTGGAACCGGTTTACACTGTACATGGATCATCCTCCATTCAGTTATACTATCATTATACCAGCCCAGGGTAGCTTGTCAAGAGCCAGCAAAAACTCTTATCAAACTCTAAGCTTTTGTGGGCCCATCGCCTTTCTTGACCAGCAATGCCGGCCTATTACCCTTCTTGACCAGCAATGCCGGCCTATTACCCTTCTTGACCAGCAGTGCCGGCCTATTACCCTTCTTGACCAGCAATGCCGGCCCATTACCCTTCTTGACCAGCAATGCCGGCCTATTACCCTTCTTGACCAGCAATGCCGGCCTATTACCCTTCTTGACCAGCAATGCCGGCCTATTACCCTTCTTGACCAGCAATGCCGGCCCATTACCCTTCTTGACCAGCAATGCCGGCCCATTACCCTTCTTGACCAGCAATGCAATGCGTTATCTTGCAATCATCAACAATCATCACCCCCCCGTCAAAAGTCAGCGCCACCGTTGCATTCATTGTAGGACTGGGGTTAGTCCTCATGCCATCGTGCACAACTGCTACATTGTCGTACGACGATGTGTCGCTAATCGAACAAAGACGGATTATGCGATGTGGCGGAGACAGCTTGCGGATTACGCCACACACACTCTACACGTTGAAGCTTTAATTTTCTTTGTCCTTCGCCTTTGGTGTTGCTCATTTGTGTAATAGTTTGGAACTGTATTTTTTGCCATCCATGCTCTAGTAATTTTTCATAAACAGGATGGTCATAACCACTAATTACAATAGCACTTTTGCAGGACAAAACTGTATCAATTAGTTGCTGATGATGTTCAATATTTGTTAAAGGAAAATAATAACGACTCAAACCGGCATAAGGTGGGTCTATATACATCACGGTACTTGGAGAGTCCCACCGTTTTATAAATGGCAAAGCATCCATGCAATCAAAGTGAACTAGTTTTAATCTTTTACGCAATTCGGGAAGACGTTTTATAAAAAGTTGAAAAGAATTGGTTGAAACGTTTATCTTACTTACTGCCCAATTAGTAGGTGCAAAGTGTAATCTGCCTGGCATGCGCTGGTTGTAAAAAACGAAGAACGCCCAAGCTAATTCAACTGATGGAGTGTGTAATTGATTGGGCGAATGAGTTGAAACGTGTTGCTTTAAGATTTGCATAGCGCGCACGAACTCAGCGCGAGAGTAAGGTGTTTGGGCGAGCAAGCGGTAAAGCTGTTTGAAAGTTTGCTGGTCCTGAATGACTTTATAGAAATTGACGAGAGTGTGATCGGCGTCGTTGACAATTTCAGATAGTGCTGGTTCACGCGCTAGAAGAACCGCGAGACTACCAGCGTATGGTTCACAATAGGGTTGGCCACCTTGTGGGATAAGGGGAAGCAATTTTGAAAGATGGGGTTGTTTGCTGCCAGGCCATTTAAAGGTTTTCAGCGACATTGTGCTTTTAATCAGCACAGAAGATGTTCAATGTTCATCGTCAAATGCTGGGAACTCCCATCCTTCTTCTTCGCCTATGTCGTCCCAGGTGTTGTACACGTCAAAGTATCGATTGTCGCAACTTCTAACCACCAACTTGTTAACGTCCCATATTTCGTAGACAATTGCTGTAATATTTTTGTGAAACATATGTAAGACAAAATCACAGATATAGTCAGCTATAGTCGCTGAAAGCTTGAAAGCGCCAGAATCAATCACAGGTTTAAGCGATTGTTCTAGCGATTGGTATATTTGATTCGGCGACGGCATGGGCGTAACAATAGATATTGCATCTGGATTTGGCTGTGCATATTTTGACAAAGAACGTCTGATTATTTCCAAGTCATTTGAGATTTTGTTGAAACAATCTTGCAATTCAGACAATCTGCCAACGTTGAAGGATAGGTCAAAGAAACCATCTAGCTGAACGCCTTCAAGTGTGTTGACGGCGTATATGTCGTAGATGAGGATAGGGTCTGTAAGAAGTTTTTGATCTTCTTCGTTCATTATTCTTCCCTTTTTAGCAAGCATTAGATCTTTGATGTTCTTAACATCTGCGGGGCCCGATTTGTCCGAGATAAAGCCAAGGTAAATGCGTAGAGGCAGTTTAGGGAGGATAAATGGTCCAGTGCGAACGTAGAAAACGATTTCACTTTGCGCCTTGCTAGCTGGCAATAAATCAATGAAACAAAGAAACATAGCTAGATGCGATTTAAGTCAATGGCGAATTGACCATCAACGGATGCTTGCTCAAGCGTGACGATGCCGTTGTCGTCAACGCTAAAGCTTAGCGTAACGATACCATCAAAGCTGAGATAAAAGATGTCGCGCTCGTTGTGCGGATGATGTTCGAGCAAGCGCTCAATCTGTTCCAGGATAAGCTGCTTCTTGTTCATGGTCATCATTGTAATCGAAGCCAGCACTTTTGTCAAGCACTTGCTCAAGCGTAGGTGGCGGTGTCGGTAAAGGGAGCAGTTGCGTGCGCTCAAGGCGTCCTAGCCACGGCACGACGTTATCTTTCATCAGCATCTTGCGCTCTCCGACATAGACTTGGGGTGAGCATTGTTCGTGGAAAGGATAAGCGTAATCAATTGGTATGCCATTGACGAAGATATAGAACGAACCTAGCCGCACGTAATTCAGCGCGATCATCAGTTTGCCGCGTTCAATGTCCTCGGCAATCTGCATGCACGGCGGCTGGCTGATGCGGCAGGAAAGATACTGCGCGTGCGCCAGAGCGATGCGACGCCAGCGCGTTGAATACACATGCTGGTTGCTGCGCGCGAATATCGCGTGGTTGTATCGGGGATATAGCGTCATAAAGTTGCCGGTCGCTACGAGCTGATAACGCAATGATTGTTTGACGCCGAGACCAGTTAATGCTAGGAATAGTTCATAGTCCTTCTCATTGCCCAGCCGTCTGATATCATTGATGTCGGGTGAAATGGAGATTAACGCGGGAGAGAGAATAACGACGTTGCCGCGAATCGCAACCAACCACTGGCTATCACGATAGCTAAAGGCATAGCAACGCAGTTTGAACTTCTTTACGACGCGCTGAAACGCTTTTGCCTTAAACTGTTGAAGGCTAATCATCGTCTTTGGAATGCCAGTAGCCGGCCATGCCGTGCAGGGCTAGAACGATGCCAGCCACTGCCAGGATGTGCACCAGGAACGCCAAAGGCGTGAAAGTCAGCGCAAACAGCAGTGCGCCCGACGACAACGACAAGCAAGTTGGGCAAGATAAGTGGTAGCCGAGCACTGGAATGCGTCGCGCAGCCGCTCTGATTCTTACAAAAAAATCAAAAGGGCCACGTTTCGCAGTAAAAACAAAAGAAAAATAAACCGTAGCCAAGCCAGCAATCAACACGTTCTCGATCATTTCTTCCTGCTCCTATATATTGAAACTAAAGTTTTATTGCAACTTTACGCGCTTAAGGTCAAACTGCAGACATTTCAAGCCGTTGTACTCAAAACGCTTGGGCTGCACATGTGAAGCAAATATGGCCATTTCCGACATCGCGTCTGCGTATTCATTAGGTTGAGGGTAGCGGTGCAAGTTTGCGATAATAAGTCGCGCATACTGTGAATCAAGAGGCTGATAGAGCGCATGCCAAGAAGAATGCTGATACAAAAAAGGAACACGTCGCTGGACAGCATTAAACGCTTCATTCAACGTCTTAACTCTGGTAATCTCGTCCATGCGTTCATTCTATCACGTTCCGGCAATGTGTCAAGGGCGAATGCGTCGTTAAGATGATACACATTTTTTGATTGACGCGGCGCATCGAACGACATCGGTGCAGCGCGCGTCAAGGATGCGCCTAGCACGCCAGCGCTTGCGCGGTAATACGCAAGCGCGCGCGCCATCACAGTGTCATCATGAAGGTTCTTTGGCGCACCGTAGCTGACGTGACCTGATTCACGTCGCTTTTGCTCATATGACGATAGCTCAGCCATGCCGGTTTCATCGTTAGTCAACAGAAGGCGTTTTGTCTCAAGACCATAGCGAAGCGTGGCGATGATCTCGGATTTGGTCGCGGAGTTGGTCAAAAACGGCGTGACAGGAACGCCTGACAGTTGAACAAGCAACTCCTGGTAGTAATACTCACCGATTGCGTTCGTCTCAATCACAACTTCTGCCGGTTGCCACTGATTGATAATTTCCACGATGCTAGCTAGCGTTTTCTTGACCGCTGCGCTGCGCCAACGATACAGGTGATATTCTGCCGTCGGCGTTGTGGCGCTGCTCATCACGCTCATCGCTGTGTAATCCACACCGCCTCCCACGTCTATGCCGACAACGACAGAACGAGCAGGAATCTCGCGCGGTTCGCGCGGTTGCAAGATGCACACCTGTTCTAAATTGCTGAACACTGAGCCGCCCGTCTCGATAAACATCGCGTGTATCTCTTGCTGGACCGCCTTTTGAGACATGCGTTCCTGCTGGATCATTTGTTCTATCTCATCCTTTGAGATAAACGGGTTCTCGTAAGTGGAATATCGCCACGCGCGCCAACCTTCGATACCATCTACGCCGCGCTGATAGATGACGTAGAACGTGGTCAAGCCCTTGGGTGTTCCAGCGAAGTACGCGCGTCCGCGTCGGTCAAGCAACGCTGGCCTTACCGTCTTTTCCCATACATTTCCTAAATCAACCATTTGCGATACTTCGCCAGCTTCATTGCAGATGAACCAATCAAGCGATGAGCCACGTATTGATTCGTGATTTTTGACTGTGTAGTAACGAATGGTTCCGTCATTGAAAGTAGATGTAACGCGCGGCGGCATCTTGTGCCATTTGATTATCTTTGTCGCTTCGAGATCGTAAAGGATTTGGCGATGTCGCTCACGCACCTTATCAGCGTCAATGTCGCGCGGTAGCAGCAGTGCGATGTTTTGACCGCGCAGCATAGCCAGCAGCATTACACGGTCAAGCAGCGTATCTTTGCCCCATCGCCTGCCGCACGCCAGCACCTTGTAGCGAGCATCGTCGTCATACACTTCGCGCTGCGTCGCGTGCAACGCGGGCAGTTTTAACTTCACTTCTTCCATCGCAGCTCACTATACCACACTTGCCCGATTTGCAGTATGATTTCCTCGTCCTGCAAGCGCTTGCAAGACGAGGAAATTATACTGCAAATGACCAGGGTTTGGTATGATTAGTGAGGTTAAGGCAAAATTTAAGTGCTGTCAAATTGAGATTTAACCTTGTTTAATCGATGTTCGCCGTGCGAATGCCATGACCTGGATCGATGTTCGCCGCGCGAACATCCAGAATAACAAATATAGATCTTAAAAAAGAGCAGAAGGAAGAATGACCTGACGGTCATTCTTCCTTCGCTGAGCGATGCGAACATCGCTCGCATCGCTCGCATCGCTCGCATCGCTCGCGATGTCGCATCGCTGGGCGATGCAGCATCGCAGGCGATGTTCGCATCGTTTGGTCATTGCTTACCAAGCTACCCTACAACTACCTTGCTCAAGCTCATGTACATTTTGCGCCCGCCTTGACATAACTTAGCTTGCCTTGACAAAGCATAAAAGTGACGGTAGAATGGCGACATGGCAATCGTGATTTGGCATAAAGACAAAGTGGCGATAACAGATGGCGTGCTAGAGAAGATTATCTTGGGCTACGATGATGCGTTTTGGGATCATGCCTTAACGTTAGATGCGTACGAGTTCTCTAGCTTCTTGTCCAAAACCATAGACGAACATCTGCGCGGTCTCAACTGGTTAACGCCTTGGGGCGAACCTGACGGCAAGTTTCCTTTGTTTTCAGATCGCGAAGACGGTGAAGTTTTTGCATACAAAAAAGGGCGAAGCATTTTCTTTTTCGTTTACAGGGATTACAGAGTGTTGCTTGCGCACTGCGTGCGTGGACGATTCTACATTGACGTAACCGATAGTGGTCGCGCGCTTTTCTGGACAAGGCTGACGCTCAATGAGGAATGCTGGAAGATGCTCGCAATGAAGATGTGGATGTCGTTTGATAATTACATGGGATCGACATACAACCCTGAGGTGCGCTTGATTGAGCTGGAGATTCAGAATCTCATGGAAGATCAGCGCTGGGAAAGCGCAATTGCGCTGGCCGCCTTCGCTTGCTCAGAGGCTAAGCTGCGCAACGACGATGCCATGTTTAGGTTCTTCCACTCTATCTGCGAGCGCATTCAGCGTTTCTGGCCAATCAACCCCAAGCTACTTGACAAAATGGCTTGGCGGTGATATAATGGAATCATAAATGAGCAAAGGAGGTTGAGCATGGATAACTGTGTTTTGGTCTGCGATGGACCAAGAGTTGCTCTGACAACGCGCGATCGCATTCATCTGGATGATTCGTTCTGGCATAAGTTCGTTCTTGATCGTCGGTCGTTCTTCTGGGACACCGACTTTATGCTGAAGAACTTAGCATCAAGCTTACGATGGTGTGACGTTACGCAGGTTAAAGTGATGCATCGCTACGGCGATCTACTCATTCGTCGTGAAAATAACGTTTTTATCTTTGATGTAATGCAGGGTGAAGTTGCGTCAACAATTGCTATATTTGAATGGAAAGACGGCCAACTTTTCTCTGTGCCTATATACAGCTCTATTAAGTGCAATTTGATATTTTGGGAACACTTAATTAGCTATTGGAGTGATGCATACAAAAAGGCCATTTACGATCTTTATGGTCTCGATTGGGAAGGATGGCCATATCAGATGTTTACGCTTGCCCGCGAGTTGTTTGATTCTGGAAATTACGAAGATGCACACGATCTTCTTAGATGTGCAATTGCACGCGCGAAGATCGAAAGCGATGACGAGTTGGTTTCTAAGCTTGAAAACCTAGAACAACAGCTTTTGGAAAGGTAAAGGAGGATCAAAAATGAAAGACATCATCATTTGCGACAAAGGCAAGGTTGCGTTCTCTGCTTCTGACTTGTGGCACCTGCAAGATGATGATTGGTTTTACGATATGAAGTTTAAAACCGCAGCAGAATGGCGCGAGATTCAAGAATCGGAGTTGAAAACGCTTTGTGAAGAGCATTACTGGATTGACGTTTGGTCAATCACTGGCGATTTGACAAGCGACGACCGTGAGTTGCGCATAGGTCAGTGGCGCATTGTGCGAGCTGATGATAAGGATAAAAATGGTAAGGTTGTGCGTCAAGTTGTGTTCTTCTCGCATTTTGAGAAAGATTATGTGCGAGATATGCCAGTGTACAAACGCGGAGAGGACAACAGCCTCGTCAAAATAACGCCGGGAATGAAAGAGCATGATGATCTTTTTAACGTGGACGAGGATGAAGGCTGGTTGTTTTATCTCGAAGATGTACCGCGAATATGGAATGATTTGCGTCAACATCGTCTAATGATTGACGCGACAGATAAACTTTCGTCCTTGTTCCAAACGCTGGATTGGCAAGGGCGCGTGGCGCGTTTGATCAGACGACTTATAGATGAACGACATTATGACGATGCAGTTCAAACCGCCGCTTGCGCTGCTTCGCGCTTCGAGCGCGAGTTTCTCCCTGGCGATAACCCTTTTGTTGCTGCGTATAAGCGGATGAGGAAAGTGCTGTCCATGAATGAGCTTTACCCCTTGACAAATCTGATTGACGGGGTATAATGAAGGTATGAGTTCAAAGGGCTGCGACTAGCCCTTGACAAACTGAACTACCGAGGTATAATGAAGGTATGAGCACAACAACTGACTTCTCCATCTATAAGGCTACTGAGCCAGTTCTGACGTTTGTTCGTTGCACATGGATCAATCCGCATCCAACCAAGTCCGGCACGCCTGTTGAGCAGGGTGGCATCATCTGGGACGCTGCTGAACCGATAGAGTGCGGCGGCAAGCCTTTCTCTGTCACATATTCCAGCGGCAGAACGCAGGAAGTTTGTGGTGGACGAGGCTTTGTCGTCATTCCGATTCGTATGTCTAATCCCTACACTATCGTCACCAGTAGCGATCCAGCGATGTTGCAACAGGTGATTGTTCCGCAACCGCTATATATGCGCTCTGACTATGTGCCGAATGAGTTCCGCGTGTCCTCGGCGGTAACGTTCTTCTTCGTGCTGCACAATGATCCCGCAAACACGCTGATGTCGGTACAGCTTCGTTCGCATGGCGCGACGTTGCTAAACAGGGCGTACTTTGATTGGGTGAAGACGGTTGCCAAACTAGGCAACCATCTGCTGCGCATGCCGTTGGATGTTCGTGCCTTGCCTGTCAAGTTTGGCGCTGGTGAAACGGTGATGGTTGGTCGCAATCAAAAATCTCCTATTGCTGCGCCGATATTTAGGGCTTTGCGCCAATACAAGAATGTAGAAGAACTGCAATCTGACCTTGTGTCGCCGGATCGATTCAAAACACTGCTTGCAATGTCTGATGATGACATGATCAAGCAGTATCCCGCGATTCCAGCGATAAAAATCGCTTCTACCTTGGACGAAGCTTATGCAGTGCTAGGCGAAGCGTTCAAGGATGAACAGCAACCAAAGGCATTGCCATCAGCGGCTAAATCGGCTAAGCAGATCGTCGAAGAAGGTGAAGGAGAATACTTTTAGTTAGTAGTCGGGATACTCCTTTGCGAAGCCAGAGCAGGGTTAGCCCGCTCTGGCTTTTTTTTTGTTATAATACGCGCGATGCCGTACGAGATACTGAAACGCGATAAGAGTTATTGCGTTTACAAAAAAGGCGGTGACGTAGTAAAGTGCTATAAGACGCTTTCTCAAGCGACTAAGCTTTTGCGTGCGTTATATGCCAACGTTGAAGATGCTGATAAGCGCGTTGATTACGCTATTGCAGAAGCGTATATGAGAATTACGGCGGATAAAATGATGCCAGAGCTAGACAAGTGGAGCGAACGTCATTTTGAGCGCGCTTATCAGTATTTAGAAAGAATGGTGGTAGAATCTCAATCAATGGACGACATAAGGGCGTTTCGCGTTGCGCAGCCGGTCCAATGTGTGCGTGTTGACCTTAACAAAGTTGAGAATCCGTCGCAAGTGTGGGTGCTTGCGATGCCTTACAACGTCGTTGACAGCTTCAACAGCTATTTTGGTCCAGCGACCGACATCCGCGGCGATTTGACAATTGAACAAGTGCCTGTTTTTGACACGCACGGTCTTGGCGGTGATTCGATTGACGTTCAGCCACTTGGCTATGTTGTGCGCTGGGAAGAGCGAGATTCTGGGCGTTGGGCGTTGGTGCAACTAAACGAATCCGATCCGCGCGCGCAGGACTTTATGCGTGCTGCTGCTGAGTGCAAACTCACGGCATCAGTTGGAATGCTGCGCGCAGCGATGTATCCTCAACCGCCACTAGATACAGGTGGCATTTACACTGAACCGACATTGCTGCAACAAGCGCCAGTTGTCGAATTATCGCTTATAATCGAGAGCGAGGATGGGTTTAGGGCTTCAAATCCGCAAGCAATTGCGGGGTATAATTTTTCTGAAACTAGTTTAAGAGGTGAGCAAATGTGTCAAGACTGTCAAAATAGTGCTGAAGAGCTTCGCGCGCAAATTGAGGCGCTTCGAGCTGAGATGGAGAAGCTAAAGCATGAGCGCGACGAGGCCGCCAAACACGCTGAAGAGATGCGCAAGCGCATGTCTGCCGAGCGCGCGTCCCAACGCATGATGCAGTGGAAACTGCCCCAAGACATCATCGACGAGTTTATCAATGTTTATAACGCAGTACCAGAAGGAGATCAAGACAAGCTGATCTCTGTCGTGGGGCGGATGATTGATCATATTCGCAGCGCAGTGTCGACCGATGCTAATCCTTCGCTTCGCGTTGACGCTGTGCGTGCGGCTTTGGTCAGCCAGATGACGCCGTACGAGCATCCGTCTAGCGTGCCTGATGAAAGCAGGAAGCAAATCGAAGAGGATATTAAGTGGATTCGTTCGCAGTTTGTGAAGGGAGGTTCTAGATGAGTTGTGTAAATTGCCAGTGCGATCAACCCTGTTGCTTTGACTATTGCGATACCAGGTATCTATTGCCTTATTGCGGTGATCCCTGTTCTATTCCTGTTGCAATAGTGCCAAATGCTATACTGAAACAAGGTTCACCGTTAACGCGCACCGCAGATGGACGCTATACGTTATTCGATCCGACGGTGACTCCGCCTCAACGATTTGCGGGTATTCTTTCGCGGGATTGGCAAACTGACGATAACGGCAATGGCATCTTCCGAAATTGCTATCCCAATTGCAACATGGTTGAAGTGAGTATGTATGTAAATGGCGTGTTTCGGCTGAAAGACATGACTATCACTGTTGACCAATTGAACGCCATCGTTGCGCAAGGACGTGGTTATGTCCACGGCGATCCAAACACGCTTAGCGGTATCCTGCAATTGTTCTGATGGAGGTATAAGATGCCACAGGTTGTTGACAACTGTATTTTAAGAACAAGCTTCGAGTTTATTCAACTTGCGCGCGAGCTGCTGCAAACCACGCCAGAGAATATGTTGGGTTTGCAGATTATGCCTGACGACAACCGCGAGCACGACGAATACGTGTTGCTGAAGCCTCGTCCGTTTGCTGGTCGCGTTAACTGGCGCGGGTTGAATCAAAACGCGCGTCCAACGCGCACGCCGTTTGCCTACGAACAGAATGCCTGCATCATCACGCCTGGCTACTGGGCAGAGTTCCAGGAGATTGACGAGCAGATGATCCGCAAAGTGGCGCAGCGTGGGACGCACAGCGCGCGCTTTGATCTCACCGAATACGAGCGTGAGTTAATGATGGACATTTCGATGAAGCTACATCAAACCAAAGAAAGCCAGATTTGGCAAGCGCTCGTCAATGGTTACGTCGAGGAACGCAACGACGAAGGCATTGCGGTATGGTCGCAACGCTACAAGATCATCCGCGCTCGTTTTGGCATCAGCGCATGTGATCGTCAAAACTCCACGCCGTTGGCTGACCTTGCTTGTATCGCGCGACAGGTGGTTGGCGTGAGTGGTGCGATGTTTGACACGAGCGCTAAGATGTACGCTAACTCGCGCACCTGGGAATGCTTGCTGCGCAATACTAATCCGCTTGACATCGGGCGCATGTCGTTGTCGGCATGCTGTGATGCTGTTGGCATGGCGCGATTGGCGCAATTCTTTGCTGCACGCAACCTACCGCAACCAGTTGTCTATGATGGTTTCTGGCTGGACGAGCAGAAACGGCCAAACTTCTACATTCCCACTGGGAAGATCATCATGATTGGTCGTCGCCCAGATAATCAGACCATCGGTGCATACTTCCAACCGCCAGTGCTCATCCAGTGTGGAAACGACACAACCGGTGCGCATGGTACT